>Ga0078972_1003255_pt1 | contig 49423 bp, 35 predicted proteins | sample YelNatPaOPGAMG01_FD_67568 | JGI IMG/M metagenome (GOLD analysis project Ga0078972, IMG submission 67568) | Hot spring thermophilic microbial communities from Obsidian Pool, Yellowstone National Park, USA - OP-RAMG-01 (SPADES assembly) (version 2) | ecosystem: Environmental > Aquatic > Thermal...
AAATACAATTTATCAATTTACCACTCAAGCAAAAAATTCCGTTGGTGATGCCTCTGCGTCGGAAATAAAAACCTTCACCACACTCCCAATTTTAGAAAATCAACCCGGCAGATTGTTAATAGAATTTCAACGTTCTAGGCCGATTGATCTTAAAAACCCTTCTTCGTATCCAGATATGATTGGATAGAAAGACCTTTCGAATTAATCTTTACAAATAACCCAAATATTAGTGATGGTCTTGATGGAGAAGATGTTTTGTGGGTTCCATTAAGAGATTATGCAGAAGTTACAGAAGATGATAAAAGTATCCGTATGCGGGGACAAAGCGGAGCTCCAGAAATATTTTCAAAAATTATTTCTGGAGATGGAAAAACTTATAAATTAAGCACTGACAAAAGAACTCCTTTTGATTCATCTAAACCAGAAAAAAATCCAGTCAATATATCTGTAGGACTTTTTGAGAGATCTCCTCCTTGGTATACTGGTGATGTGGGAGAAGCACTGCTTAAAACAAGATTAAGGTTTCAATTTCCTGATTCAAATGAAGTTTTTGGCGGACAACCAATAATAGCTCAAAGATATCCAAATCATTTAGATTCTTCTGAAAAAGGAATGCCTTGTTGGGATGTGACTAAGCTTATTGCTTTAACAAAAAATCATATTGGAAAAATGCCAGATGTTAATGTTCCAAATGGTTTTATGTTTACCGGAAAAGCTTGGGATTTGACTGGCTACGACATGTCAAAAATAAGTGAAGGAAAAAATTATTTAACGTTAAGTGACTGGCAAATAAGAGTTGGAAGAGATTTATTTGATATTAATGAAGATGGACTTGTTGATGAAAAAGATGTTAGTGTTGTTGAAGAAAACATCGGCTACGAAGGAAATAATAGAGGAGACATTGCAAGCATTGTAGATGATCCAGCTAATCCACAAAGAAAAATACTTGTAGAAGGAATCCCAGATAAGAAAGTTACTGAAGAAGCAGACCTCGTAGCTATAAAGGCAGAGCTGGCAAGAAGACGGGGCAAATGAGTGCTTGGTGGTTGGGCTGGTGGACTTGGCTGGGGTAGGGCGGGCCGGAGGGTGTAGATGCGCCTAATCTTGCCGGATCGTGCGTGGCGGATGGGGGGAGCGATAGCTCGGCTATAGTCCTAGAATGTTGCAATTTTTGCCCAGTGGGGCTAAAATCACCTTAAAGGTCTGAAGCCAAGGGGGTTTTGTTCCGATATGATCCCCGGTGGCCTTCCAGGGTTAGGGAGGATCCGGTAGGTCGTTAGCTTATGGTCTGAGGCCAAGGATGGAGGGTATCGGACTGGTCTGGAGACGTGAAGACCCTGGCTATTGCAAATCAGAAGGGTGGGTGTGGCAAGACGACCACCGCGGTGAACCTGGCAGCCTGCCTTGCTGCAGGCGGGGATAGAGTGCTGCTAGTGGATATAGACCCACAGTCCCACGCCACCCTTGCCCTGGGCTGGGAGCCCGCTGAGGTGGGCCGGTCGATGCATGATGTGTTGGTCAAGGGCGGTGTGTCGATACGTCAGGTCATCAGGCCCTACGAACCGATCAAGGGCCTGGACCTTGCCCCAGGCAGCCTGCTATTGAGTGCAGCGGACCTGGACCTGCACGAGGTACCTGCAAAGGAGGGCCTGCTTGCCGGCCAACTGGAACAGTTGGATGGGGATTATGACCTGTGCATCATAGATTGCCCTGCACACCTGAGCCTGATGCTGGTCAATGGGCTTGTGGCTAGCGAATACCTATTGGTGCCGGTGCAGACGCATTTCTGTGCCCTGTACGGGCTCAAGCGGATCCTGGAGACGGTGCATGTATTGCGGAGGCGGTTGGATTGCTGCAAGGTGAGGGTCGCAGGGATGATCCTGACATTCGTGGAGGAAAAGATCGCGTTGAGCCGTCAGATCCAGGAGCAACTGAAGGACTTCTTTGGCGAGCTGGTCTTCGATACCTGTATCCACAGGAACATAAGGCTGGCAGAGGCTCCGAGTGCAGGCCAGCCCATGATCATATTTGATCCAAAGGACAAGGCCACCGCACAGTACCAGGCACTTTCGCAGGAGCTGAGGGCGCGTCTCCAAGCACTCAGCGTGGGTGGGACATGAGCAGCAAGAGGTCAGGGCTACACAAACCAGTGGCGGCGATCTTCACCCGTGCAGTGATGCCGGAAGAGGTGCGGCCTGCAGGCATGGAGCCACCAGTGCAGCCAGCCCCACAGGTGCCTGTCGAAAAGGCCCCTCAACCGCCCAAAGAAAAAGAAAGGGTCCCTGAGGTGCCGCAGGCCAGGCCACAGAGGCCTAGGCCCAGGCCGCGCAAGGGCAGTAAGATCGCGCAGCAGGTCCAGCATGCCACCATTCAACTGCCGCTCTTGCGGCCCGGGCACGGGCCGCAAGAGCATACGCAGGCAGGCCTGGGCCGTCTGGTCAGGGCATTCCTAGGATGGATCAAAGGTGGGCAAGGGTGAGAGATGGGATTCGAACCCATGACCCTTGGAACCACAATCCAATGCTCTAACCAGCTGAGCTACTCTCACCACCAATCGGTAAGGCCGCAAACGCCAGGGCGCTAGTGCCGGTATTGTAACAATAGACCCGCCTGTGTCAAACCCAGATGGCTTTGCCTTGTGCATGGTCAGCAGGCTAGGCCGTCACAGGATAAGACTGATACTCGAGGAACCGTATGGATAGGGGATGGCTCCGGACCTGGCCATTGTTGGCCTACCCTTGAAGGAGGATCGGTCCGCTGGTCTGCCAACACACCGATCTTGGGGTCCTGCTTTGCACCGGCCTGCAACCAAGGGCCGTGAACACCGCCGCCGGCCATTCAATGGCATGAGCTGTTAAGGCCATTCCTGACCCTGACCGACCCACGATCGGCAGGTCGTTTGGAACGCTGCTCTACCCAACCTGTACGTGGATGTAGCAATAGGCGTACCTGTCTCAGGCCATACCTCCTGAATTGCTAGAGGTTGTTCCGGACCGCCAGACAAGAAGCCTGAACCTGCCCGGACAAGGATGATCATGAGCATGCCTCGCTTGCTTTAACCTGATATGGACACGATGAACGTGGTTGACCATCCGCCAATATCAATGGACCCATGGCCCACAGCAACGTGGTCTGCCGAAGTTACTTCAGGTGAAAGTGCCGATCAACAGTCGTCTGTGGAGTCCTTCCTTCCAGGTCTCTAGCCATTCGCACGGCGCCACAGGTCTGCAAAGACCCATAGGTCGAGGATGTCAACTGCCCCGTCTGCGTTCAGGTCGGCAGGGCTACCCTCAGGAGGAACAGGCTCGTCCAGTGCCCTTGCAAGTATGGTAAAGTCATCTGCATCCAGATCCCCATCAGCGTCAAGGTCCCCAGGTCTGGGGATGGCTCGATAGAGCCTTACCCTGCCGTCGCCTGACCCAACCAGCAGGTCCCAGTAACCGTCTCTGGGGCCAAAGCGGCCGTCACCAGTCCAATGGCACAGGTACGGCCTAGATCTGGGACTACCTGGCAGGTGAATCGGCTCTCCAGCGGACCTTATCGGCATTGGAGCATCGAATATTGGCATTCCTGGGTGGCCTATATTCCTGTAGAAGAGGATCTGCCCATCGGTATTTCCGACAACGATGTCTTGTAGGCCATCTCCATCTAGGTCCGCCAGGCAGGGGCTGGATCTGCCTGATGGGACCGTCAGGAGATCCTGTTGCTGCTGGGCATAGAGTCCTGCCTGGAGGGGATTTGGAAACAGCGGCGGGCCATTCTCGTTGGAGTTGAGGTACAGGTGTATCAGCCCGTCCATTGCCCCAACGACAAGGTCTGGCAGACCATCTTGATCCCAGTCCGCGATACATGGCGCGGCCCTGGCCCCGACATCGAGGGCGATGGCGGTCTGGGTTCCCACAAGTACCTCGGACCCGCAGTCAAGTTCTGGTTCGTTGTTGTCTCGAATATTTCGATATAACCTGATAGTGCCATCTGCAAGACCAACCAACAGGTCTATGTTACCGTCGCCATCCCAATCGATGACCCTTGGAAAGCAGCCCAGGCAGCCCTGTGCAGGGCATACCAGATCAAAGCCGGCAGATTGGATGTAGTAGTACCGATCAAACAAAGGCGCCTGTTCTGTGCCCACGTTCAGGTAGACCCGTATCCTTCCAGGCCAGCCTCCCCCACCTTCGCCAACGATGAGGTCCTTCAACTGGTCGCCATTCCAGTCCTCATAGCATGGAACTGAATAGCCTGATACCACTATCTGCTGCCCCGCAGCCTGGATGTATTCCACTGGGCCAAGATCGACGAAGCTCTGATCACCTACTGCAAACATAGGGAAGATGAGCACGTCGATGACAACTGCCATCTGGAAACCTCTCATATCTGCTCCATAGCATGTAAGAAAACGTATCGCATACGCAGCCAAGCCAATCTTCCGCTATGAAGGATATGTTACCATGTGAAGTCCAAGGGATTCAACCTCGACAGCCCAAAGGAGGCAATTCCAACCGCTGCAGCGATAAGGTTTCGAGAAATCATATTGCTGGGAGTTGGGATCCGGCTGGATGGGTGTTCGTTTCCACCAGGATGTTTCTTTCGCCTTCAAGTGCTGGTGGACCAGTGACAGGCCTGCGGCAGGGCCGCCTTCTTGTGGATGGTCAAGAGCGGGTCAGGCTGGTGTGTAGTGGTCTGCTCAAGAAACGTGGCCCGATACAAAAAGCGGTGCGCCAGACATGGCCAGCGCACCGCTTGGCTAATAACGCCTGTAGGGAAGGTCCTACTTCTTCTTGGCCCTTGCCTGCTTTACAGCGGCCTGGGCAGCAGCCAACCTGGCTATAGGCACCCTGAATGGCGAGCAACTGACGTAGTCCAGACCGGCATTGTGGCAGAACTCCACACTGGCAGGGTCGCCACCCTGCTCGCCGCAGATGCCGATCTCCAATCTCTTATTGGCCTTCCTTCCCCTTTCTACGCTTATGCGGATAAGCTCGCCGACACCTGTCTGGTCTATGCTCTGGAATGGGTCGCCAGGTAGTATCTTCTTGGCTATGTAATCCTTCAGGAACCCGCCTATGTCATCCCTGCTGAACCCGAAGGTCATCTGGGTCAGGTCGTTGGTTCCGAAGCTGAAGAAGTCCACGATCTGGCCAATCTGGTCCGACAGCAATGCGGCCCTCGGTATCTCGATCATGGTCCCGACCATGTGTCTTATGGCCTTCAGACCATACTTGGCCAGGACCTCCTTGTAGACCTGGTCTATGATCTGCCTTTGGTGGGTAATCTCGTTGGCATCGCAGACCACTGGGATCATGATCTCTGGATAGGGTTTCTTGCCTTCCTTGAGCAGCTCTGCGGCTGCCTCGAATATGGCCCTTACCTGCATCTCCGTGACCTCAGGATAGGTAATGCCGAGCCGCACGCCCCTGTGGCCCATCATCGGGTTGGTCTCGTGCAGGCTGTGGGCCCGCTTCTGAAGCTGGTCGACATCGATGCCTAGGGAGCTGGCCAGGGCCTTTTGGGCATCTGGATCGGTAGGCACGAACTCGTGCAGCGGCGGGTCGAGTAGCCTTACGATCACAGGCAGCCCGTCCATGGCCTCCAAGGTGGACTTGATATCCCGCTTGACATACGGGAATAGCTCATCCAGTGCCTTGCGCCTTTCCTGCTCGGAATTGGCCACTATCATCTTGCGCAGGGCGAACAAGGGCTCAGCAGAGCCTTCGCCATAGAACATGTGTTCTGTCCTGAACAGCCCTATGCCCTCAGCACCGAATTCCCTGGCCCTTGCCGCATCGGCAGGTGTATCGGCATTGGTGCGTACACCCAATCGCCTGATGGAATCGCACATCTTCAGGAATTCCTGCAGGAGTTTGTTCTCCTTGCCAGCATCCATCATAGGCAGTTGCCCTGCATAGACATTGCCCTTTGTGCCGTTGAGTGTGATCCAGTCGCCTTCATTGAAGGTCTGGCCGTCTACATGCATCTTCCTGGCCGCAAGGTCCACATGTATTGCAGCACAGCCGACTATGCAGCACTTGCCCCATCCCCTTGCCACCAGTGCCGCATGGCTGGTCATGCCACCCCTGGCAGTCAAGATCCCTTGTGCCGCCCTCATGCCTTCTACGTCCTCAGGGTTGGTCTCCTCGCGGACCAGTATGACCTTCCTGCCCTGTTTGGTCCATGCCACTGCATCAGCAGCAGTAAAGACGATCTGGCCTGTTGCACCGCCTGGCCCTGCAGGCAGGCCCCTTGCCAGGACCTTCTGGCCCTGCTCTGCCTTTGGGTCAACGATCGGGTGGAGCAGCTCATCCAACTGGCTGGGCGTCACACGCATCACCGCCTCGTACTTGTCGATCAGCCGTTCCTTGACCATGTCCACTGCCATCCGCACTGCGGCAGGCCCGTTCCTCTTGCCTACCCTGCACTGGAGCATCCAGAGCCGGCCCTTCTCTATGGTGAACTCGATGTCCTGCATGTCCTTGTAGTGCTTCTCGAGTTTCCGTCGGATCTGGTCGAGCTCCTTGTAGACCTTGGGCATGGCCTTTTCGAGCGATACTACGTCCTTGTTCTGATCGGTCTTTGTGGCCTCGTTGAGCGGGTTCGGGGTGCGGATGCCTGCCACCACGTCCTCGCCCTGGGCATTCACGAGCCACTCGCCATAGAACTTGTTCTCGCCTGTGGCAGGGTTGCGTGTAAAGGCCACGCCTGTGGCAGAATCCTGGCCCATGTTGCCGAAGACCATGGCCTGGACGTTCACTGCAGTGCCCCAGTCGTCGGGTATGCCCTCGATCCTCCTATAGGCCACTGCACGTTTACCGTTCCACGATGCAAAGACAGCCTTTATACCACCCCAGAGCTGCTCATTTGGGTCATCTGGGAAGGGCTTGCCCAGCACATCCTTGACCTTCTGCTTGAAGGCCTCGCACAGACCCTTGAGGTCCTCTGCGTTCATGTCGGTGTCGAGCTTGTAGCCCTTGGATTGCTTCAACTGGTCCATCAGACGCTCTAACTGACGCCTGATTCCCTGATCCTCTGCAGGTTCGATTCCCTCGGCCTTCTCCATGACTACGTCCGCATACATCATGATCAGGCGCCTGTATGCGTCGTAGACAAAACGCTCATCTCCGCTGGCCTTGATCATACCAGGGATGGTCTTTGTGGTCAGGCCTATGTTCAGGACCGTCTCCATCATACCTGGCATGGATCTTCGCGCCCCGGACCTGACAGAGACCAAGAGCGGATTCTCGGGGCAGCCAAAGCCCTTGCCCATGATCTTCTCGACCCTGGCCATGGCCTTTTCGACCTGTTCCTGCAGCCCAGGAGGGTAGGAGCCATTGTGCTTATAGAAATAAGTGCAGACCTCGGTAGTGATGGTAAAGCCTGGGGGTACGGGCACACCTATCCTGGCCATCTCAGCCAGGTTAGCGCCCTTGCCACCAAGCAGGTCGCGCATCTGGGCCGTACCTTCTGCAGTACCGCCGCCGAAGAAGTATACCATCTTTTGGACCTTGGCTGTAGGCCTCTTGGCCTTGCCTGCCGCTGCCTTTGTTTGTGCCATAGTCTTCTGGCCTCCTGTTTCTAGATAAGGACACGATCCTAGATACTGCGAAAGGGTACCAACCTCGCAGGCAGGATCAAGGATGCACACTATATGCACCATGACAGACCATGTCAACGGTCCAGACTTGGACTGTGGCCAGGTTGGGTTATACTATGGGCTCATCGTTAGCCCATGCAAGGAGGCAGAAGATGGCCGACAAGCAACTTCATACCTGGCAGTTCTTCAAGGCTGGAGGCGTGACACAGGTACTGCTTGAGACCGGCGATGATATCCTCAACCTCGAGCATCTGGACCCGAAGCTGTGGGTGGCACTTGCGTGCCCGACCCATGGAATGGACCTGGATGCCCGCACCCTCTATCATTTGGATACGGATAAGGACGGCAGGATCAGGGTCAACGAGGTCATTGAGGCTGCCAGGTGGGTCGGGCAGAACTACAATGACCCAGGCCAACTGTTCAGGGGAGGGGATTCCGTCCAGCTAAGCAACATAAAGGACCAGGCCATCCTGGCAGCGGCCAAGAGGATGCTGGCCAGTTGCGGAAAGGCTGATGCACAAGCCATATCCTTGGGGGATCTTTCCATTGCCAGGGAGGCCTTTGCACAGATGCCTTTCAATGGGGATGGGGTGATAAGGCCTGATTGCACCGATCTGGAGGATGTCAGGAAGGCCATAGCTGACATTATTGCAACGCTAGGGGGCGTGCCTGACCGCAATGGTGTACTGGGTGTGGACAAGGAAAGGGTGGAGGCCTTTTTTGCACAGGCGAAGGCGGTCTGCGATTGGTATGCCAAGGCTGACAAATCCATTCTGCCACTAGGGCCTGAAAAGACCGCGCTTGCCGCACAGGCAGTGGACCAGGTCAAGGAAAAGATAGATGACTACTTTGCCAGGTGCAGGCTGGCAGGCTATGACCCCAAGGCCGCTGCCCTCTTGAACCCAAAGGACAGCGACTACCTGGCTGTTGCACCGGATGAGCTTTCCAGGTCGTGGCAACGAATAGCTGGGTTGCCTTTGTCGCGTATAGAACCTGCAAGGCCACTGCCCCTCTTGGCGGGCCTGAACCCTGCCTGGGAGGCGGCAATGGCCAGGTTTGCCAGTGTTGCGGTAGTGCCGTTGCTCGGCAGTCAAGAGGCAGCCCTGACGGAACAGGATTGGCAGGAGCTGAAGTCGAGGCTAGGGCCCTATTATGCCTGGCAGGCAGACAGGCCAAAGACAAAGGTGGAGGGATTGGGCATCCAGAGGCTGAGGGCCTTACTTTCAGGGGATCTGCAGGCCAGGATCATGGATCTGATAGATCGGGATATGGCACTTGCCCCAGAGGCGGCACAGTTTTCCAATCTGGAAAGGCTCGTACTCTTCCAGCGGGACCTGGTCAGATTCCTGAGGAACTTTGTCAACTTCGCCGATTTCTACGGCGGCGCGGGTGCGGTATTCCAGTCTGGCGTGCTCTATATGGATAGCCGAGCATGCTTGCTGTGCATGGATGTGGAGGATGCAGCCAAGCATGGGAATCTGGCAGTCCTTTCTGGTGCATTCCTTGCCTATTGTGATTGTACCAGGCCTGACGGGAAGAAGAAGACGATAGTGGCTGCCTTTACTGCCGGCGATTGCGACAACCTGATGGTAGGGCGAAACGGTCTGTTCTACGACAGCAGTGGGTTGGAATGGGATGCCACGATCATCAGGATCGTATCCAATCCGATAAGCATCAGACAGGCCTTCTGGTCCCCTTACAAGAAGTTGATACGCTGGATAGACCAGATGGTGGCCAAGAGGGCAGAGGCAGCAGAGGCAAAGGCTACGCAGAAACTGACTACTGGCACCGAGCAACTGGCAGCACAGGCCAGCCCAGAGGCGACGAAGGCCCCGACGCCGAGGAAGGTAGATATCGGTACTGTTGCAGCCTTGGGCGTAGGGTTGGGGTTCATCACTACGGCCCTTGGCACACTGCTGGGCGTATTCATAGGGCTTGGCCCGATGTTGCCCTTGGGGATCATAGGTGCGATAGTCTGCTTGGTGGTCTTCATATCTGGCCCATCGATGGCATTGGCATATCTGAAGCTCCGCCGCCGCAACCTAGGGCCGTTGCTGGATGCAAGTGGCTGGGCCATCAATGGTTGGGCCAGGATCAATGTGCCTTTGGGTAAGGTCCTGACCAAGACCGCCAAGCTGCCAGAGGGGGCCAGAGTCCATCTGACAGATCCGCTGGCAGACAAGAGGTTCCCGTGGTGGTCTGTGATCGTCCTGGTCGCGGTTGCCGTGGTAGTGATAGGCCTGGTAGTAGCTAAATGGACCTAGGTCGCTGTTGATCTGAATCCCATTGAAACTGCTGTGCAGGTCTGATATCTTGTACGAGGAGAACTGTATGATCTAGTCGGTCAGGTCAATATTTCAAGGAGACATACCATGAACATGAGGGAGTTCGCCAGGCTTGCATTTTCTTTGATGATCATCTTCTTGGTGGTGTTCCAGGTCCTGCCCCTGCTCTCGCAGCTATTTACCATTTCCTGGGTCGGCGGGCTTGATGATCAGCCTGTAGGGGCGAGGATGACGTTTTGGTATGCGGCAGGTATGCTTGCGGTTATGCTATCCTTGCTGGTCCTTGGCCTGGCATTCAGGGATAGGATCGCGGCCTGGCTGATCGCAGATGGGCAGGCCCAGGTGACATCCAGCCTTGCCTTCAGGCAGTGGCGGTCGCTTGGATACAGCATGATAGGCCTGCTGTTCGTTGGCCAGGCTGTCAGGGGGCTTGGATTCCAGATCTGTTCTTTCTATGCATTGGAGAGGATGCGCAGCACTACATCCATCCCCAGTATCATCAGCCACCTGGTAGGGCTTGCCATGGGCATAGGGCTTTTGGTTTATGCCCATGGCCTGGCCGCAAGGAGGGTCTGGGATCGGGCGGATGCCGCTAGCTAGTGAAGGTCATACCTACTACAGGCACACGCAGGTAGGGTATCTGATCGCTGCTGCGATGGCGATTGCCGCGATCGTGGTCATTGTGTCGATCTTACGGCAGTTTGCCTGGCCTGGGATGATCGTGTTGGGAATATTGTTGGCAGTTGGGGTCTGTTTTTGCTGTCTGACCATACAGATCACCGATGGGCTCTTGGTGTGGAGTTTCGGCCCAGGTATTCTGAGGTGGAAGGTCCGGATAGAGGACATAGCATCCGTGGAACCTGTCAGGAACTGTTGGTGCTACGGATGGGGCATAAGGTACACACCGCATGGCTGGCTGTACAATGTGTCGGGCCTGTGGGCCGTTGAGATTCGGCTGCGGAATGGAAAGGTCTTCAGGCTCGGTACCGATCAGCCGGAGATCTTGGCCAAGGCCTTAATGGACCAGGTGGTCAGGCATGAACAGGGCCCCAGGTAGCCCGGTTGTGCAGAGTTGGCCGGGGCCTATAATCGCTGTGGATGTGTGGCGATAGCAGTCAGCCGTGTCAGATCGTCAGGTTAAAGGTCCAACTGACCGGAAGGGTCCAGGGTGTGGGTTTTAGGCCCACAGCCTACAGGATCGCCACTGCATTGGGTCTGAGCGGTTTCGTTCGCAATGATGGCCAGGGCCTGACCATAGAGGTGCAGGGCCAGAAGGCCCTTGTTGACCAGTTCATATCGCGGATCACTGACAGGGATAGGCCGCCACTGGCAGCGATAACAGGGTTGGAGGCAAGGCCTATCCAGCCCGTTGCAGGCGAGGAAGGCTTTGTCATAGAGGCAAGCCACCTCGAAGGCAGCCCTGAATGCGAGGTCTGCCCTGACATGGCGGTGTGCGATCAGTGCCTACAGGAGATGGCAGACCCGAACGATCCTCGATATGCATATCCCTTCATCAACTGTACCAACTGCGGGCCGAGGTACACGATCATAAAGGCCATCCCCTACGACCGGCCCAATACGACCATGTCTGGTTTCCAGATGTGCTCGGTCTGTAGCAGCCAATACCACGATGTACATGACCGCAGGTTCCATGCCCAGCCAGTGGCATGCCCTGAATGCGGTCCTAGGGTCTGGTTGACTGGACCTGATGGCAGGACTGTTGTCGCAGATACCGCGAATGCCATCGCCCATGCTGCCAGGATGTTGCAGGACGGTAAGGTGCTGGCAGTGAAGGGCATCGGGGGTTTTCACCTGATGGTGGATGCCACCAATGAACAGGCCGTCAGGTTGCTGCGGAAGCGCAAGAGACGCGACCACAAGCCATTTGCCATGATGGCTGCATCCCTGGCAGATATCCAGATGCATGCAGATATCAGCCCTGTTGCCAGGCAGGTCTTGACCAGCCCTCAGGCGCCGATAGTGCTGCTGCCGAGGCGAGATGGGCATGGCGTAGCCCCATCTGTTGCGGCCTCTGTGAAGCAATTTGGTTTTATGTGCTGTTATGCCCCGTTGCATCGGCTATTGCTCGAAATGGGGCCAAGGGTGGTTGTCGCCACTAGTGGCAACATATCGGATGAACCACTGATCTGCGACAACGACCTTGCATTGAGCCGGCTCGGTACGGTGGCGGATGGGTTCCTCATGCACGATAGGCCCATATACAGACAGGTTGACGATTCGGTCGTGCATATCATTGACGGCAGACCTGCGATGTTGCGCAGGGCAAGGGGATATGTACCGTCGCCAATCACGATGGGCGTATCTGCTTCCAGGCAGGTATTGGCCCTCGGCTCGGACCTGAAGAACACCTTCAGCCTCGTGAAGGACGATCAGATCATATGCAGTGAGCACATAGGCGACCTGGCAGATGCAGAGGTCTTCAGGCACTATGTCAGATCCATATCTGACCTGCAGGACCTATTCGATGTGCGGCCCTCCGTGCTTGTATGCGACATGCACCCAGGTTATGTCTCTACGGCCTATGCCAAGAGGTTGCAGGATGGGTTCAAGCATCTCATTCATGTCCAGCACCATTGGGCGCATGTGGCGTCGGTCATGGCAGAACACCAGTTGACCGGTCCTGTGATAGGTATAGTGGCCGATGGGACAGGTTATGGCACGGATGGGGTCATATGGGGCTGTGAGTGTCTGATAGCAGACCTACATGGGTTCGAGAGGTTTGGCCACCTGCAATATTACGCATTGCCTGGGGGCGACAAGGCGGCGAGGGAGCCCATCAGGCCGTTGATAGGGTTATTATCAACAGCTGTGGCGGCCGATCCTGGACAATATCAGTGGATACTGGATCTGGTTGAGCCTGATCGGGCCATCCAAGGTTTTATATGTAGGCAGGTGTCTGGATCGATAAATGTCGTCCAGACATCCAGTCTGGGTAGGGTCTTCGATGCAATAGCTGCGGTCTTGGGCCTCGGTAGGTTCAATCATTTCGACGCCCAGCTACCTATGGCATTGGAGGCGATCGCATCTGCCGATGTTGTTGAGGAATACCCAGTCTCGTTCTCGTCGAATGGTTCTGGACCTGTCCGCATGGACATAGGTCCATTGATCGAGGCGCTACTGAGGGATCTGCACAGGGCTGTGGAGCCTCGGGTCATCGCGGCCAGGTTCCACAACGGGATCGCCAGGGGTTTGCTGATGATGGCACAGATGGCAGGCCGGAGGACAGGTCTGAGGCAGGTGGCCTTGAGTGGCGGGGTGTTCTGCAACAGGTATCTGGCCGAGCGATTGATAGGATTGCTCAGGCAGTCAGGATACGATGTGTACTGGAATCAGCAGTTTCCTACCAACGATGGCGGCATATCCGTCGGGCAGGCTGCTATAGCGGCGAGGCTTACAACTGCCACATCCCATCAGGCCTGACCTGCAATATGCCTGTATCGTGATAGAATTGCAGCGTGGAGATTGCATACTCTGCCAGGGCCTGTGTGCCCTTGTCCTGTGCATCATAGAAGTCTTGGAGGGCATCGAGGACCCTGCGGGTGTTGGTCTTGCCGTGCTTGAGCAGGAGCATGGTATTGTCGAGCCGCTGTCTGGCCAGGTCCAGGCCTTGCTGAGCGATCCGATACCTCTGTGCGGACTCGGTCAGCCTTCTGAAGGACTGCCTGACCTGGCTGGAGACGGTATCTACTGCCTCTTGATACTGCCGTCTTTGCTGGTTGACCGCTATCAGGGCGAGCCTGTACTGGTTTTCCTGCGAGACCCTATCCAATGGCAGATCTGCCTCGAGCCCTACGCTGAACTCATTGTCCAAGACGGTCAATGTCCGTCGGTTCATCCGGCTGTTCGTAGAGGCATTGGCCCAGCCCACCACATTCAGATCTGCCTTGAGCTGATCCTTCGCTACAGCCACCTTCCTTTGTGCATCGAGCAGTCGGTCTGCCTCGTTGGCAAGGTCCAGCCGCCTTGCAAGTGCAGTATCCAGTACCTCCTGCTCCTGTACCTGAGGGCACGGCAGACCGGATGCCTTTAATGCGGCCAACTCCCTAGGATCGAGCTCGAATCTTGTGGTCGCAGGTATACCCATCTTGAGCTTGAATTCATCCAGCATCCTTTGGTATTCGCCCTTTGCATTGACTATCTCATCCTCTACCTTGATGATCTCCTGCCTGATCCGGTCCACCTCGTAGGTGCCGATCCTGCCTGCCTCCGCCAGTGGTACTGCAAGTTCTAGCAGCTTCTTGAGCCTTTCCTGATAGTCGCCTGCATTTGCGATATGGTCAAGTACCACCAAGATTCGGTAGTAATCGCTGATCACATCGACAACAAATGCCTTGCGGAATTGGTTGAACGATCTGACCTCATAGAGCAGGTCCCTTTCCGCCTGGGTCAGTTGCTCGAGTACTACCTGCCTGTCGCTGCCACGTAGCAACGGCTTGGTCAGGGTCAAGCCCAATATGGAGGCAATGCCTCCCCTGAGGTTCCCTGAAACCACATCTGCCCACGCTGCAGTCAAGCTCGCACCGACCTGTGTACCGTCGGCAAGTAGCTGATTGAATCCCACTGCTGCCTCTGTGCTGAGGATCTGGTCGTTGCGGTCGCCTCGATATGTGCCGTTGATTAGGCCAAGGTATCTTCGTTCGAACTGGTGTCTGGTGAGTCTGAGATCCAGTGCCTTTGCATAGAGTGCCTCCCTGCGGGCCTGGTATTGGCGATTGTGGCCTGTGGCCAGGGCTACTGCCTGGGCGATCGTGAGGGTGCCCAAGGTCGTAGGTATGGGCTGGTCCACAGGCAGGTCGTTTGGCGAAGGTGGCACGTCGCTGATGCGGTAGTTGGCCTTTGTACCGAAGGAAGGCTCCCACTTGCTGTCTATCATCTCATAGGCCTGCTGATCGAGCCGCTCCTTCACCTTCTCTGGCGCAGTGCAGCCTGCCCACTGGCAACCTACCAGTAGGCCAATCAGACAGATGATCGTCTTGAGACCACCTTTGAGCATGGCACCTTCCCAAGATAAGGCCTGGCCTTGCGCCTACAGCCTCTTGATCCCTACCCTTTCCCCGACCAGCAGGTCCATTTGACCGGATGTCCTGACCACAAAAGGCCTGCCCCATTGAGGCACGTTCCTGTTGCGCCACAACTGCACCGGCATCTGTTCTATGACCGGCCCGACAGAGACGACCTGCCCTTGGCAGATGGCAGGGGGTGGGCCCCTGCGTATCACCTCGACCTGCATGCCCTGATGTATCTGGCCGGCGATGGCCTCATCTGCATAGCCGATCACGTCGGTCGGCTTTGCCTGGGCAATCTTCAGGATCGGCAGGTTGACATCCACCGTATCGCCAACGTCCATCGCGATCTGCACTACGACCCCGTCGGCAGGTGCCTTTATCTCGAATGCCTGCTGCCTCCTTATCCCCTCCAACTGCGCGGAGACCTCGTCCATGAGCCTCTCTTGCACAGCGATCTGTTTGCGGATTACCTCTACGGCGTGGTCAACGGTAGGATGCTCCAAGGTCATGGCTGCAAACGAGTCGAGCCTCTGCTGGGCTGCCTGCAGGTTCTGTTGGGCCTGTTCCAAGAGGGCTGAATTCTCTTCTATCTTTGTCACCAATGCCTTGTGTTGCAGCCTCAACCTTTCGAGCTCTATTGCAGCGATCGCATTGGCCTCGACCAGCTTGGTTGTCAGGCTTATCTCTGGCTCGAGTGCTTGGGCCGCCATGCGGTCGGTCTCTATCTGGGCCCGCAACTGCAAGACCTGTAACCTCGCATTGTCTACATCTGCAGCGAACCTCCTGAGGTTCTCTGCCCTGGTTGTCTCCGTACGGCTGGCCTCGGCAAGGATCTGCTCTTGTGTGGGTACCAGTTGGGCGGCAAGGTGTTGTATCTCGGCAGATATGGTCTCCAATTGAGACCTCAGTTGGGCCTCTGTGGCGGAGTGATCGTCGCGGAGTATGTTGACTACTGCCACGGTCTGGCCTTCCTTGACGTCTTGATAGAGGGCGACCGGTATGCTGACGATCCTGCCTGGGCATGTTGTACCGACCTCAAAGACCCTGCCTTGGACGATCCCGAAGACCGCCACCTGGCTCGCCCGGTTGTAGAAAAGGCCCGCAACCAGTCCGCCTGTGGCGATCCAGACCACTATTGGGACCACCTGATGGAGGTAGCTGATCTTGGATGTGGAGTTTACGGCTCGCCTTTTCTTGACCATGGCCTCAAACCTCCAGGAGCCTTTCCTGCATAGTGAGGTTTATGGCCTCTATGCCTTCGATCTGCTGAAGCTCTGCCAGTAGGTGCTCGGTCCTATTGATATTCCTGACCTTGACCTGATAGGCATACTCTGCAGCCCCGCCGTAGCCCGATTCCTGTCTTGCCAATAGTGTATAGCTCGAGCAGAAGCGATTCAGTATGGCCAGCACAGGGTGGTCGGGGCCGAACGGGCCTTTGAGCGTGAACCTGAGGAAGCCATTGTGTGGCTGGTGACTGCCGAAGTTGGTCAGGTGCATGTACACAAATATGGCACTTGCCACTATGGTGCCGACTATGGCGGTGGCATAGAGCCTGCAGCCAGATGCCATACCCACTGCAAGGGCGGTGAATATGAACACCATGTCTCTGGTGTCCTTGAGCATGTTCCTGAACCGCACGATGGTAAATGCCCCCAGCAGCCCTACGGCGGTGATGATGTTGTTGCCGACCACGGACATGACCAAGGCCACCACCACAGGTATGATGATCAGGGACTGCACAAAGGACCTCGAATAAGAAAGCCCACTGTAGGTCAGGTAGTAGATCCAGGCGATTGCCTGACCCAGCAGGAAGGCCAGCAGCAAGGATAGCAGTAGGCCCTGGATCGTATATGCCCCAGCAGGGATAGGTGACTCCTCTAATACCTGCCAGATCCTCTCCATATTACCACCCCTTGTTTACCAGACCGGCGTAGCCCATCTGGCCTGACTGAAGCACGCATGTTGCATACTTTGATATCCCCTGACTGTGAAGGTCTATCGCCCTGACCATATCCGTCAGCCAGCTGGGAAACAGGCCGGTGAACTTTATCTCCAATATCAATGCATTCATGGTCAGGTAGCTGTCGTACCAACCAGGTCCTGATAGATGCACTGTAGGTTGGTCTGTGACCTTGAAGGACAATTGCTTATCTAGTGTGACACGAAGTCTGTTCTCTGACCTGGCCTCATATGCCTTGCGGAGGTAACGGACCAATATCATCGGTCTTGCACCGAGACTGGCCATGTAGAGCTGGAATTGATCTAGTGCCTCCTGATCGTGGGGTATCTGTACGGTCCTATACGCCAGGACCTTGCCCAGGTCTTCCCGACGTATCTTGGCCCTGGCCTTGAGTATGACGGCATTGAGTCGCCGTTTGATCTCAACGAACAGTGGGTAGTCTGGATCATCTGTGTAACCCCTGATCCTGAGCTTGAAGCGGTTCAACTTGGCGGTCAGCGTCTCCCTACAGAGCTGTAGGTCGGGCGAGTCCAGGTATAGGCTGACTATGTAATAATAGCCGTCAGGTTGGAGCCTGCTGTATTGATCCAGGGCCATGTAGGGCTGTATGAAGCTCTCTACAGCAGCAGCTTGCGAAGGGCTGATGAGGTACTTCAGTTCGTTGCGGCACCTGAGCGTGCGGTCCTGCTGGACCGTGCCACTGGCACTAGGCGTACTAGTGCATGGCTGGATCACGGAGCCTTGTGAACCTAGGTCAGCCCTAACCACTACTGCCATCTATCCTGCCCCAGTAATAGAGTTGGGTCCGGCTCGCCCAAGACCCGGACCTGCATCGATTTACCTTATTTTAACAAAAACACGGTAACATAGTCAAAACAATCTGGCTAGGCGGCCGCATCCAGCCACGTCCGATACACAAAACAATAGTGTCACTAGGAGGGCGGTTTGTTACGCAGATAATCTCATGGGGGATTATAGGCCCTTTTCAATCGGGGAGACTGGATTTGAACCAGCGACCTCTTGGTCCCGAACCAAGCGCTCTAAACCAAGCTGAGCTACTCCCCGGGACAACACCAGACTATAACACAGGCCGGCGTCAGGATGCAACTACATAAGATTGACTGGATCGATGTCTATGCTGACCTTAGTTGCACCTAACCTCATTATTTGCTGCCTGTTGATGCCGGCAAAAAGGGACTGTATGGAGCGGCTGTCTGGGGCCCTCACGACGATGTGGAGCCGGTGTTCCCGCTGGATCCTGGAGATCGGGGCATCAACAGGGCCTAGGATCTGTACGTCCAGGCCGCCTGCGGAAGCAACCTTGTCCATGGCAGCCCTGTACCTCTGTGCTGCAGGCAGCAGTAGTTCCCAGGACCGGCCTCGTAGGGTCACCAATGCCATCCTGGTGACAGGGGGCAGGCCGCATGCCTGTCGGTGCCTGATCTCCTGTTGGTAGAAGCCCTCCACGTCGTGCCTCAAGGCTGCGTTGATGGCAGGTTGATCTGGCATGTATGTCTGGACATAGACCATCCCAGGCCTATCTGCCCTGCCTGCCCTGCCTGCCACCTGGCAGATCAACTGGAAGGTCCTTTCGCTGCTGCGAAAATCGGACAAGGTCAGGGCGGTTTCTGCGCTGATGATCCCCACGACCGTCACACTGGGAAAGTCCAGGCCCTTGGCCAGGATCTGCGTACCTGCGAGTATATCCAAGTGGCCCTCGGCAAATGCCTCGAGGACCTCGTGGACCTGATCGCCGCGGATGGCGTCGCTATCCAACCTGGCGACCCTTGCACCCGGGAACCTCGTATTCAGCTCCTCCTCCAGCCTCTGTGAGCCAAAGCCCAGTAGCGCCATATCAGACTGGCAGAGCGGGCACCTATCAGGGATCATGGTCATGGCCAGGCAATGGTGGCAGATGGCAAAGCCACCGGCATGGTAGTATCTACCGAACCTGGTGGTAACGGCCGTGCAGCGGCTGTTGGATCGGTGTAAGGTCATGGCTGCATCGCAGTTATGGCACTTGACAACGTACCTGCACCCAGGACAGATGACCAGGTGGCTATAGCCCCTGCGGTTGAGCAGCAGGATGGCCTGCTCCTTCCTGGAGATGGCGGCCTCGATAGCAGCGGCAAGGGGCTTGCTAATCAGGTGCCTGCCACTGCAGACATCGGGCTGCTGCCTGAGGTCAATCAGGTGCATCCTCGGTAGGGGCTGTTCTCTGACACGGCAGGGCAGGGAGATCCTTTGGTAGTGCGGCCTGGACTGGCAATTGTAGATCGTCTCCACCGATGGCGTGGCACTGCCCAGTATGCACAAGGTTTGGGCTAGTTGGGCCCTCTTTATGGCCACGTCCCTGGCATTGTATCTCGGTGCAGTATCCTGTTTGTAGCTTGCGTCGTGTTCCTCATCTACCACCACAAGTCCCAGGCGTTCGACAGGCGCGAATATGGCAGACCTCGGGCCTATGACCAACCTCACCTGGCCGGTTTTGACAAGATGCCACTGCATGTGCCGCTGCGAGGCCTTCAGCCCTGAATGCAATACTGCCACCTGACCGAACCTCCTGCTGAACCTTTGCATCGTCTGGGCGGTCAATGCGATCTCAGGCAAAAGCACGATCGCTGACAGGCCCCTCTGCAGGACACGTTGGATCGCCTGGATGTAGACCTCCGTCTTGCCGCTACCTGTGACACCATGCAACAGGACCACGGCAAACCTCTGTTGGTCCAATAAACTGATGATCTGTGCCAAGGCCTGCTGCTGGTATGGGTTCAGCTCGAAGGAAGGTACCTCCAGGTCGTGCTGGTGGCCTATGGGCAGTAGCCTTGCGCGGATCCTTTGACGGGTCTTGAGGCCTATGATCCCCTTTGCCACAAGCTTGGCCAGGGGGCCGGCATTGGTGCCTGCCTTGTCCAGCAACTGCCGTACAGGCATGGCGGCCTGTTCCGTAAAGGCCTTGTTGTCGGCAAGGACCTGGACCAGTGCCGTCTGCTTGGGTGTCAGGGACTGGGTCGGTAAGGCCTGTGGGTCGGCCAGGTATGCGACCCGCTCTGTAAGCAGGCCGACCCCGCGCCTGACTGGCCCTGGTACCATGGCCCACAGTACCTGACCGATGGGACAAAGGTAATAGCTGCTGATCCAATCTGCCAGCTCCAGCAGTTGCTGATCTACGATGGGCTGGGGGTCTACCACCCTGAGGATAGGTTTTAGCCTGACGGGTGTATCATTGTCGGATGACTTGACGCTCTGAGCTGCCTGCCTGATCGCAGTGCAGAGGCCCGTCAGGGGCCGATCGCTAGGGCCGAAGGGCACGATGACCCTTTGGCCAGGTTCTAGGGGCCAGATCCCCTCTGGTACACAGTAGCTGAAGGTCTGGTCTACTGCCACGTTCAGTGCCACATCTGCAATGGCCTTGATCGGGCCGTTGGGCTGGTCTTCCAGATGGTCAAAGAGGTCTAATCCGGATCTGCTCATCGGCGAGGCGTATCCCAGGTTCGACTAGAGCCCGAACTGCCTGGTGGCCAGCTCGCAGATATGCTCGCCTATGGCAAGGCAGGCGGTTGCAGCAGGGGATGGGGCATTGAGTACATGGATCGAATTGTGACCCCGCTCTATGACAAAGTCGTCCACAGGCCTGCCGTCCCTGCCTACTGCCTGTGCCCTGATACCGCAGCCACCAGGCAGTACCTCCTCTGGCCCTATAGAAGGCACCAGTCTGCGTACCCTCCTGACAAACAGGCCGCGACTGAACGCGCATGCATACTCGCCAAGGCCATACCTCCAATGCCGCAAGAAGAGCCTCCAAGTCCCAGGATAGCTCAAGGAAAGGCGTGTGTCATTCCAACAGAAGGCAGACCTGCTGTAGCCCTCCCTCTTGAAGGAAAACACGGCATTGGGACCGCACTCGACCGCCCCGTCGGTCTTCCTGGTAAGGTGGACGCCCAAGAACGGCAGGCTTGGGTCAGGTACTGGATAGATCAATGCCCTTATCCTGGATGCCGCCTGTGGCGCAAGTACACAATAATCGCCCCTGAACGGTATTATCCTCAGGCCTGGCCTGATGCCGTCCATACCTGCCACCACATCGCTCCACAGGCCTGCACAGTTGATCAGGTATCGGGCGGAGATCGAGCCTGTTGGTGTGATCAGTCGCTTGTAGAAGTCGTGCTGCTCGACTTGCAGTACATGGTGACCAGTGAGGATCTTGTTGGCCTTGCCCAGACCCAGGAATACATCTGCCAGTGCCTGGACGAGCCTTGTGTAGTCTATTATCCCAGCGCATGGGACGTGTATCGCGGCAAGACCCTTGGAATAGGGCTCTATGGATACGATGCCTGCAGGGTCGAGCATCCGTATCCCTTCAATGCCCAGATTCCTTCCATTCTCGAATAGGGTCCTGAGCCTTGGCAACTGGCTATTGCAAGTGGCGACGATGAGCTTTCCACATATCTGGTGGGGTACGGCGTGTTCGCTGGCGAACCTCACCAGCTCTAGCCTGCCCCTGATGCATGTCCTGGCCTTGGTGGATCCTGGCTTGTAATAGATCCCGGAGTGGATCACACCCGAATTGCGGCCTGTCTGGTGCATGGCCAATGCCTGTTCCTTCTCCAGGACGGCGATCCCAAGCCCTGAAAACCGCTTGGCCAACTGGAACGCAGTGGCAAGTCCGACGATTCCGCCGCCTATGATAGCAACATCGAAGTCTATCTGATGGCCCATCTGGTTCATTATCTTGAGGATTATAACCAGGCGGCAAGTCCAAGGACATGAGAAGGTCGATGATTTAGATTGATCCTTGCCTGGATACTGTGCCGACGTTATTAGATGGATGGGCCTGATGATGAGACACATGCGCTGTAGGATCGTCTCAAGAGGCAACCTTTGTCTGCTGCTCTGGCAGGTAGTCTTTTTGTGGCCCTTGGGCGGTTGCCAGGAGCCCGTACCAGCCCCGCAGGTGGTCCGGGAGCTGGCGGGGCCGCCTGTGCAGGTCCCCGGCCAATGGCGGATCGCAGGCTGGTCGGTCCAGGATAGACCGATCATGCTCAAGGAATTTGGCAAGGGCCCCCTCGTGGTGTTCCTATTGGCTGGCATACATGGGGATGAGACCGCAGGGATCGCCCTCTTGGACGAGTTGGCCAGGTACCTGGATCGACACCCTGAGATCGTTGAAGGCAGGAGGGTCCTGGTCATGCCAAGGGCCAACCCTGACGGATTGGCCGAGATGACCAGGCAGAACGTAAGGGGCGTGGACCTGAACCGAAACTTCCCTGCAGAGAACCGCACCGATAGCCCCCAGTCAGGTGAGCACCCATTGTCTGAACCAGAGACCTGGGCCATCTGGCAGGTCATCCGGCAATACAGGCCGACCAGGGTCATCAGCATTCACCAGCCGCTGGGATGCGTGGACTATGATGGGCCAGGGGAGGGCCTTGCAGCGGCGATCTCTGGTGAATGTGGATTGCCTGTCCGCAGATTGGGGGCGAGGCCGGGTTCCCTCGGTGCCTACGGGGAACAGGTCCGCAGGATACCCATAGTGACGCTGGAGTTGTCCCAATCCGATGTGGACGCAGACGGGCCGCAACTTTGGGCGACCTATGGCCGTGCACTGATCGCAGCTATCAGATGGGAGGGTAGCTGACCTGCTAGTCGAAGGCAGCAGGCCTGTAAGGGTCTAGAAGGTGGGCCCTGACCTCTTGCAGGTGGCGATGGTTTGTCCTTTCTGCCGACAGCTCCGGTAGTGCGTCGAAGTCGAAGAATCCTGCAGCCATGGTCTCATCGCTGCACCTGATCTGGCCACCTGTGATCCTGCACAGAAACACGATCTTGTATGCGTGGTAGAACTCCAGCGGCTGGTTGCCCCTGTTTGCATCGAACACGCCTATGACCTTCGTAGGCTCGACCTGCAGGCCGCTCTCCTCCCAGACCTCCCTCTTGACCATCTCGGAGGGCCTGTCGCCCACATCCGCCCAGCCTCCAGGCATGCACCACCGCTGATCCCTCCGCTCCTGTACCAAAAGGATCCGGCCATCCTGGATTACGGCACCGCGGACATCCACCTTTACCGTGGCATAGCCCGGCTGTGCGCTGAACCCTGACTGGACCTGATCGATCGGTAGGTCGGTGTGCGAGGCCACTATCTGGGCCGCGATCTGCTGGCACTTGGTGTATCGCTGGCGATCGTAATCGGTCTGGCAGAAGGCAAGACCGGTCTGGGCTATGGCCTGGAGTTGCCTTGCCCATTCGAGCCACATAGGGCCTGAGGTATGGTCGACATGTTGCATAGCCCATAAAGTACCAGGCCTGACCCGACGATTCCAGCGTCCTCTTGTGGTCAGGCCTGGAGTCTGGCAGATATCTCTAGCATGCCCTGCGCCTTGCCCTGAGTCCTCCTACCAGGGCCGTACCTATGGCCGCCAGGAGCATGGCACCAGGTGCCGGGATGATCAGGTTTATGGAGTCATTCCCACACCACTGTGTCACGTGCACGCCCCTTACGGCCGAAGGGAGTATGGAGTTCGGTATGGCTATCTCCAATACATAGGTATCGTCCTCCCATTGGCCATTGACCGTGCCATAGTCATGAACACCTATGGCCACCGTCGCCCAGCCCAGCAGTGTCTCAGGCTTGGTGTGGTCGACCACGTGTGGTGAGCCCTGGTATCCCTCACCAGGCCACCATCCGCCACTGTAGTGGGTGTCCCGCCAGGTGCCTGCCACGACCTTCCCGGGCGTCTCCACTGCCGAGGCGATCAAGACTGCATAGTCCAGGCCTGTGACGATGCCGTGTGGACTTATGGTCATGGGGCTGGTACCCCAGACATCCAGAAATATGTCCCCACCGTCACCGCCTTCGAAGTAGGAGCCGTTCCAGTGCAATGGCCTGAACGGATAGGAGCTGACCAGGCCTATGTACTGATTGCTGGCATCAGAGGCCAGATAAAGGGCCTCGAAGTCAAAGGGTTCGCTGTAGTTGTTTGCATTGTACTTGTTCAGGTTGTTGGTCTGTTCAAATGCGATCCCTGGGTCGGGTGTCCAGTCAACAAATGGCACGACACCCCAGTCGGTCAGATCCCCATCTATGGTGAAAGCGGCCTCCGACTGCCCAGCCAAGGAAATGCAGGTCAGTACTGCAGCAGACAGCAGCAATCTCTTCATCACAACTCCCCCTTCATTCAGAGATCTAATATTCGCCAGATTGCCATGTCTTGGCTATCTGGATGACATTGCCATTGTAGTCATAGTAAAGATAAAGAAAAAGCAAGTCAAGGGGAATATGGGAAAAATATTCTGTGTGCCTGCATTGGTGCCTGGGTTGCTCCTTGCCTGGCCCATAAAGTACGCCGTCATGCAGGTGCAAACGGCCTGCGAAGGTTATCTGGCCTTGTACTCTATCTTTGCCTTTGCCCTCAGGGAGTCGATGTAATCCTTGAGGGCCTGTTGGCCCTTGAGGATTGTCAATGTCTGGATGATCGAATCCCTGGCCTCCTCGAATGTCAACTGGCGGCTGGGCTTGCGGTCCGTGACCTTGATCAGATGGACGCCGTAGCTGGTCGTTACAGGGCCACCCACCTGTCCGGTCTGGAGCTCGAAGGCCAGCTTCTCGAACGGGGCCTCCATATCGCCTCGTTTGAAATAGCCTAGGTCACCACCGTTTTGAGCTGATGGGCACTGGGAATGGGTCCTGGCCAGCTCCGCAAAGTCGGCCCCAGCCTGGATCTGGGCAAGCAATTGCCTGGCCTTTGTGAGAAGGGCGGCAGCCTGTTGGTTCGGGTCCTGGGCCTTCGGGTCTGGCTTGAGCAGGATGTGGCTCGCCCTGACCTGTTCTGGCTGCTGGAATTGCTCCTTGTTGGCCTGGTAATAGGACCTGGCCTGTTCCTCTGTGACCTCTACCTTGCCAGTGATCTGCTGGCAAAGGGCAAGGCGTGCCAGTTCCCTACCGATCTGCGCCCTGAGTTCTTGGATAGAGCGGCCTGACTTGTGCACATGGGCAAGGAACTGTTCTGGGGTCATAGGAGGCTGCTGTTGGGTGGCCATCTGACCTATGGCTTGGTCTATCTGTTGATCGGTTACGCTGATGTTTTGACGCTGGGCCTCCTGGTCAAGCAGGTGCTCTGCGATCATCTGGTCTATGACCTGCCTCCGCTTGTCCAGCCTCCTTTGCTCGACGTATTCCGGTGTCCACTGGGCAAGCCGATCTGCAAAGCCTGCCATCCAGCGTTCGACCACAGGTTCTACCTGCTTGGTTGTTATGGCCACACCATCGACCGTAGCGAGGACCTCATTTGCCTCGCCAGACGCAGGCCTGTTCGGCTCTGCTGGGGCCTTGTGCCTGCACCCAGCCAGTCCTAGTCCTGCCAAGACCAGCGCTAGTGCTGCCCTCGGCCAAAGACCCTTACCTAGCCTTGCTATCAATTCCACCATGTCCTGCCCTTTTCGATAGCCCGTTCGCCGCTGTGATTATGACCTTGCCTCGTGGCCAAGTCAACAGCGGCAGGATGGTGGGCCTGAATCCTTAGATCGGCCCTGTAGACAGAGATTTTCAGGATTTTTTCGTTGCGCCAGTAGACCTTGCCGACACATATAGGATGGACGGACCAAGAGATCTTTGAAAATTAAAAAGGGGCGGTTGGATGGGTCAAGCGGCCGACAAGGCCGCTGACCGTGGCATGGCACCGAAGGCTAGACCTTCTTCTCTATGGCGACTGCGTAAAAGGCTCTCTCCTCCTTCAGATACTTACGTTCAAAGTTCGTGCCAACCCACTCGCCGGCCTCAGCGCCGGCAGTGGGTTGGAAACGGACGAATGAGAATTGGCCTGAGAAACCTGCAAGGACCTCTTGGATCTGCTCCCAATAGCCAGCATGGTCTGTGATGATCTGCATGCGGCCCCCAATCCTGAGTATCCGCAAGAGTTGTTCAGCATTCTGATGGTTTATGAGCCTACGCTTCTGGTGCCGCCGCTTGGGCCACGGGTCAGGGAAGTATATATGGATCCAGTCGATGCATTGGTCTGCTAGGTGCTCCTTTATGAATACGGCTGCGTCGGTCCTTATGAGCCTTATGTTGGTCAGGCCCCTGCGGCCTATGCGGTCGAGGGCATACCGAAAGTAGCGGTTTGCCCACTCTATGCCCAGGAAGTTGGCCTGCGGTTCTGCCTGGGCCTGGTTCAGGATAAAGGTACCTTTGCCAGAACCTATCTCCAGGTGCGTAGGGGCCTGTCTGCCGAAGACCGCGGCCAGGTCTAGCCTTCCTTGACCAGGTGAGACCTCCAGCCTTACCTCTGGATAGTCCTTTAATACCCTTTTTGTCATACCTCTTCCAGGATCCAAGCAGATGATTATACGCGATCGATCTGGGCAAGGACAACCGCCGGACTATTGTACTAAAGTGTATCCGCGGCTTGTTCGATCTAGTCGAACGGTGGTCTTCGAGATGCCAGGACCGGTTCCGGAGCACAAGCTATGCTGATACAGATGATCAAACCCAAGCGAAGGCAGGTCCTGCTGGATATCAATACCCAACAGGACTTCCTGCTGGCAACAGGTAAGGCGTGTGTGAGAAACCATAGACGTATCCTCGCCCACATCAGGAGGGTGATGGCCTGGGCAAGGGCGAATCACATACCCATCATCTCTACCTGCCAGGTGGCCACAAACGGCTGCGGTGGGCTGGCGCTGAACGGGCTGGACAAGGTCCGTTATACATTGGTCGAGAACAGGATCAGCTTCATACCAGAAAGTACCACAGACCTACCCTTGGACCTTATGCGGCAGTATCAGCAGGTGATATTCCAGAAGAGGACGCTAGACCCGTTCGACGAACCCAGGATAGATCGACTCCTCACCGAGCTGAAGGTCGGGGAGTTCATACTTATCGGTACCACCACTGAGGGGGAGATCCAGGCCACTGCCCTTGGTCTTATACAGAGGCATAGGGCAGTGACGGTGGTCGTAGATGCCATAGGTACCAGGGACCCGCAGGAGGCCCAGATGGCCCTGAAGAAGATGCAGGCCAAGGGAGCAAGGCTTATAGAGACACGGAGGTTGGCAGGGGTATCGCACCTGCGTGGGGTAGGGGCATGCCCTTGTCAGTTGTGCCAGCGGAGGGCCAACAAGGATGGCCTCGAGGAATCAATATCGTATCAACCTAGACCTGGTTGGCAGCTAGGTTAGCTCCACAGACCAATAGGCATGGTCTAGGAACTGCTTCCAACTGCGATACCGTTGGTGGCCTAGGTGCAGGTGGATCAGCGGGTTCCTCCTGGGCCGTGTGGGCCTTCGGATCAGGGTCATGTGGGCCTGTTCTGGTGTGCGACCTCCTTTCTTGGCATTGCAGCTGACGCATGCGCAGACCACATTTTCCCAGACGGACTGTCCTCCCATGCTCCGCGGTATCACGTGGTCTATGGACAGCTCCTTGGTAGGGAACCGCCTGCCGCAGTACTGGCAGCGGTTCTCGTCCCTGGCAAAGATGTTGCGCCTGTTGAACTTGACCTCGTTGGCAGGCAGACGGTCATAGAAGAGCAGCCTGATGATCTTCGGGACAGCGATATAAAAGTTCACGGTTGCGACCCAGTCATAGCTGTCTGGTTCGAACTGTCTCTTGAATTGACTTACCTCGCACCAGCTCTTGAAATTGTAGTTGGTGTAGGTCCCGTCCTCTTCGGAGACCACCTCTGCCAGTTGCCTAAACAGTAATGAGAATGCCCGCCTGGCCCCGACAACACGGACGGCCATGTAGTATCGATTCAGGACCAAGACATTGGCGTCTAGACCTGAGCCGGCCTCCATAGCCTTCACCCATCAGCCCAATCCGAAGGATCGTCGGCATCTACCCAGTATCCTGAGCAGACCTTGCCTTCTGCTTGCATGTGACGTTCTCCGCCCTAGGACCCTTCTCCCCTGTAACTATCTCGAATTCCACAATATCCCCTTCAGCGAGTGTCTTGAACCCATCGCTGCGGATACTGGAGTAGTGGACAAAGATGTCGCGACCGTCAGCCGACTCGATGAAACCGTACCCCTTCTTGGGATTGAACCACTTGACCTTGCCCTCTGGCATCTGTCACTCCTTAGCTGCCTTTGATTATTGATCAAGTAATGCTTGCATTACCTACTGACTGCCAGGCTCACCTGCTGCCTCTACTGCCCTTCGGCATCTCGCGGGCCAGCCGCTCCCGCATGAGCCGGCCCATCTTGAACCTCACCGTTCGCTTTGCTGGTACCTCCACGGGCTCCATGGTCTTGGGGTTCTGTGCCACCCTCGAGGACCTTGAACGTATCTCGAAGACCCCAAAGTCGCGGAACTCAAGACGGTTGTTGCGGCAAAGCTCGTCTGTTATCGCGTCCAGGAATGCCTGCACGATCTGCTTGACCGTCGCCCTGCGGGCCTGGGTGCGATCGGCGATCCTGTCGATAAGCTCCTTCTTAGTGATAGTGGCCATACCAACCTCAGAGATCTACACAAAACGCAACCTACTATATTACAAAGACTTCGAGCCAGCAAGCATTTTGTGAAAAAGACTCGAGCTAACCCAGGCCCAGGATCTGCCTTGCCCTTGCGCAGTCGGTACTGATCTGTTGGACCAGTGCCTGCACCGATGGGAACCTGTGCTGTGCCCTTATATGCTCCACAAAGTCCATGGCCATCCACCTGGGCCTCAGGTCCTGACTTAGTCCCTCTAGTACGTGGGCTTCTATAAGTAGGGGGTGGTCCTGTCCAAACGTGATCGCCTGGCCTATGCTGAATACCGCCGGAAGGGTAGGCCCATCCAGGAACAGCCCCTCCATGGACTCGGCCAGCAGGACCCTGCCTGCATAAACACCCTCTGCTGGGATTATCTGATCGGGTCTGAGCATGTTCAGGGTCGGATAGCCTAGCTGCCTGCCTTTACCCCTGCCAGCCACGACCATCCCACATAGCCTAAACGGCCTGCCTAGTGCCAAGGCCGCATCTGCCACATGGCCTGACTGGAGCATGTACCGGATCAAGGTGCTGGAGACCCTCACATCCTGGCCACCTGGTATCCTGATTTGCCTGGCATGCACGATCTCTACGTCAAAGCCGAGACGCCTGCCCAGCCCTATGAGGGTTTGCACGTCCCCCTGTCTTTGTGAGCCGAACCTGAAGTCCTCGCCCTCCACGACCGTCGATGGTCTTATGGCCTTGGCCACGATCTCGGTCATGAAGGTCTGTGGGTCCTGCCTCAGTAGCTCATGGGCATCCCTGAGTATGATGGCGATGCCGCTAGCCAACCTGGCCATCAGTTCGAGCTTCAGCCCTAATGGCGTCAAAACTTGCGGACCGGTCTGTGCATGCAGGATTGCCTCAGGATGGGGTTCGAATGTCATGATGACCAGCTCGGCTCCTCTTTGCCTTGCCAGGGCCTCTGCTGTCCTGAGGATCTCCTGGTGGCCTATATGTACGCCATCGAAGTTGCCTATGGTCAGTATGCATCCAGGCCCTATCTCGAGCGGGGGCCAACCTTCCGATGGCCTTATCTCGATGCGTCTCAAGAGACCCATAGCCCCGGACCTTCAGACGGCCTGCTACTTCAGCAGCCCCAGGATCCCTGGCAGCCACAATGAAAACCACGGTACATAGCTAAGGATCAGCAGCACCACCACCATGGCTGCGAAGAATGGTATGCACTTGGGCAATATACTTGCCACAGTGGTCTGTGCTATGCTACAGCCCAAGAATAGGCATGTACCTACGGGCGGTGTGCACAGGCCTATACAGAGGTTTGCGATCATTATGATCCCGAAGTGGACCGGGTCGACCCCTAGGCTGGTGGCCATGGGCAGGAATATGGGTGTGAATATCAATACCGCAGGTGTCATGTCCATGAAGGTGCCTACCGCCAGGAGTATGGCGTTGATGGCCAGCAGGATAGTGACCTTGCTGGATGTAACAGAAAGTATGGCGGCACTGATCTTTTGAGGTATCCCCTCTGCTGCCAACACCCAGCTCATGGCCATGCTGGTGCCGATCAACAGGAATACCACCGATGTCATCACGCCGCATTGCAGCAGTAGGCCTGGTATCTGGCTGGGCTTGACCTCCTTATAAAAGAATACCGCCAGTATGAACGAGTACAGCACCGCAATGGCGGACGCCTCAGTGGCGGTAAAGAAGCCCAAGAGTATCCCTCCAAGCACGATCGCGCCCAATAACAGGGCTGGGATGGCCCTAAAGAATGCTCGCATACCCTCGCCCAGCGTGAAGGCCTGACCCTTGCCATACCTGTTCTTTATGGAGATCGCTATCGAAACGGCCATGAGGCCTAGGCCCACCAGTATCCCAGGCAGCACCCCAGCCATGAATATTGCTGCTATCGACACCATCCCACCTGTGGCGAGTGAGTATACGATCATCACGTTGCTAGGGGGGATGAGCAGGCCAGTGGTGGCTGCAGTCACGGTGACGGCAGCATTGAAGTTCTTCTCATAACCCATGCGGTTCATCATGGGTATCATGAACCCACCGACACTTGAGACTGCAGCAGTGGCAGAGCCGGAGATTGCGCCAAACAGCATGCACGTCAGGATGTTGACCAGGGCCAGCCCACCGCGGAGCCTGCCGACCAATACGTTTGCAAAGTCGATGAGCCTCCTGGCTATCCCGCCGTGGCCCATGAATAGGCCTGACAATATGAAGAATGGGATGGCCAGTAACGAGAAGCTGTCGATACCAGTAGAGACCTGGTGTGCGACTGCAGTAAAGGCCGGCATGTTGCCCATGGACAATAGGGCCAGCATGGCTGCAATCCCCATGCAGAATGCCACAGGCACGTTCAAGACCAGCAATGCCACAAAGACCGTCACGAGGACCAGGACCGGTGTGGTCATGTCTTCTGCCTCCCAGCTAGGACCCTGACCCTCTCTATCAGCCCTATGACGCTATAGAGCAACAGGAAGGCGCCGCTGATAGGAACTGCTAGGTACACGTATCCCATATCCAGATGTAGGGCAGGTGAGATCTGGTGGAGGTTGAATGTCGTCAGTACCAGGTCCGTACCTCCTGCCACCATCACCAATAGCGAGAAGGCGGCCATGCAGGCAAAGACAAAGACCTCTGACTTCAGGCGGGTCCGCTCTGGCAACTTGGCCACGAAGTAATCGATACCTAGGTGCGCACCCCTGCCCAAAGCGACCGCTGCCCCTAGCAATGCCACCCAGATCAGTAGAAATGTGGCCAGCTCCTCCGTCCAACTGCTGGGCCTTTTCAATATGAACCTGGTGAATACCTGCCAGAGTACGTCGATCACGAGCGTCGCCACCACTACCATCACCAGTGTCTCTAGGCATCGATCTAGGAATCGCTTGACCTGTCTCATGGTTAATCCTTGGCCGGATCGGTCCCTGCACCTACCTGCTGGATCTGCCTTATGAGCCTGCCTATCTCTGCGTCGTTACCCTCTGTGGCATTGAGATAACGTTGCCAGATAGGCCTGACGCTCTCTTGGAATGCCCGCTTATCTGGCCTGATGATCTGCACACCAGCAGATTCTACCTTGGCCAGTGATGCAGCCTCTGCCTCGGCCCAGAGCCTCCTGCCGTATTCTACCGACTCATCCACCGCCTGTTGCAGGATTTTCTGTTGTTCTGGTGTCAGGCTCCTCCAGACCCTGTAGCTGATGACCAATATGTCAGGGAGCCGAAGGTGCTCATCCAGGCTATAGTACTTGCATATCTCGTAGTGCCTGGAGGTCTCGAAGGATGGTGGATTGTTCTCTGCTGCGTCAACCACACCCTGGTCAAGCGATGTGTACAGTTCCCCCCAAGAGATGGGCGTGGCAGAACCGCCCATGGCCCTGATCATGTCCACGGCCATAACGCTATTCATCACGCGGATCTTCATGCCCTTGAGGTCCTCGGGGCTGTTAATGGGCCTTTTTGCATAGAAGCTCCGTGCGCCAGCATCATAGTAACAGAGCCCGCGCAGCCCTTTTTCCTGCCCCGCAAGGAGCAATTCCTTGCCAATAGGCCCTTTTGCCACCTGCCAGAAGTGCTCGCTATCCCGGAATAGATACGGGATGCCGAAGATCCGCAATCTTGGAACGAATCCCTCCAGTGGACCGCTGCTGGTCTTGGTCATGGCCAGGTAACCCAACTGGAGTGCCTCTATGCACTCCTTCTCATTGCCCAACTGTTCGTTGGGAAAGATCTCTATGATGAGTTTTCCCCCGGACAGCTCCTTGACCCGCTGTGCCATCCATTCCATGGTCTTGTGCACCGGGTGCTGGATATTGAGCCCGTGGGCAAGCCGCAGGATCCTCACATCGCTATGTGCCCTGTGGCTCGCCAGGCCGACGATCAGGATGGCAACCAGTATGCCAACAAAGACAAACAGCCCGTATCTCATGGTCGCAACAGTACAGTTCCTGCACACTGTACGGTTGCGACCGATCCGCGTCAAGCGATTGCTCGTTGTGACACTAGCTGGCTAGCTGATCAGTGTGACTCTATGAAGAGGATCTTCTGTATATTCACTGTGAAGGTCACACCCTGGCCCCTCAGGATCAGAAAGCCCCGGCACTCCTTTTCCAGCATGCCTGCCACAGATACGCCGCCATCCAACTGGATCGTGATCCACTTGCCTACGAGGGCCTCGAATGGATCGCATGGCTTGATTACCTCTGCAGGCTCGGTGGTACAGGTCGTGCAAGGGCAGGTGCCGGTGCCTACGCAGACACTACCCGAAGCCCACCCATCCCCGATCGTCAGGCAGCTGGATTGAGTGCCTTCAGGCCCTGAAAGGCATATGCCGTTAGAAGACATGCCTGACTGGATTGATTGGCTGATAGAGGAATAGATGCTGCCGGTACTGCCTTGGGCCGAGCCGAATAGCTGCGCCTGTGCCGCCACTACACCTAGGCAGCATGATACCGCAAGCAAGACGATAAAACCCTTTACGATCCTGGGGATCCTCTTGCCAGCCTTTGGGATGAACCTATGGAACTGTAGCCTTTTCATCATCGTGCCTCCTTCCTAACATTGCACCTTGGCAAGGCATGGCCTTGCCGTCCTCCATAACCAGGCCATCTACCCTGACGGCCTGCTAAGCTCCTTTAGCGAACAATAGGCACTCTACCCGAATCCTTGCGGATTTTCAAGCAAAAAATGCCCAGATCCTGCATCTTATGGGTCGGCAGGTGGATTCTTGTGCGGCCAGCCATACTTCTCGAATCTGCCAAACTCCATCTCGCTGGTATCCAGCGGGTCCTCCTTGAACGCGGACCTGACGGACTGGGCATGGCCGTCTACGAAGACAGCATTGACGGTCCCGCTATTGAGCTTTCCCCCGCTGGTACGGTGGAAGGTTCCGAACCAGTCCCTACCATTGGGCATCAGGGCATTGTCGTTGAGGACGCTGTCATCCCCGCCACGGGCCCACATGTTCTCCTCAGCAAACAGGAAGACCTCTGAATGCATGCGGGTCACCTGAGTCAGGGATAGTGCCCCCTTGTCCTTGTCTACCCTGCTCGTTCCTAGTAGGCCGTTCATGGAGTAGCCGAAGAATGGTATCACTGGGATCTTGGCATCGTGATATGGATGCTTCAGCCCATATGACTTCGAGTAGCCCTTGAATGTCGGGCAGAGGTTAACCCTCGTGTTGGGTATGTACTTCCAAAGTGCCCCATCGGCAGGGAACCTGGGGTCGTGCCAACGGCAGTACTTTGGATAACCTGGGACCGGCTCAGGGTTAGCAACCAGACATGTTGGGGGATATGGGAAGCGCTGGTTGTTATCCCCTAGATACATGGTTGCAGCGACACCATACTGCCTGAGGTTCTGCCTACATACGACCTCCCTGGCCTGTTCCCGGGCCCTGCCAAGTGCAGGTAACAGGACCGCCATCAGCACTGCAATGATGGCAATGACAACCAATAACTCTATCAAGGTGAATGCCTTAGCTTGTTTCATTGCCTAGACCTCCAAGACAACCTAATTCATTATTTTAACAGCCCTGGTGCAATAGGCAATACCCAAGTCCATCTTTGAAAGCCTCGAGCTGGGGGTGGATCATCGCAGGGTCTTTGGCTATACTTTCGGCGGGCCGAAAGGCAGGTATGCCAGGTCTGTCGGACAAGAAGGTACGCAATGGCTTTTCTTGAAAGGGGTATGCAGTGTTGGCCATGCTTGCTGGCGGGTATGTCTACATTGTCTGTGGTATCCTATGGGCAGCCCTCGCTGTCGAACCTGGACAGGCGCCCCCATTGCCGCCGAGGTTGCCTGAGGGCATACCTGCCTTCCCTGGCGCTTGGGGAGGGGGTATGTTTGCCACAGGCGGCCGTGGAGGCAGGGTCATCGAGGTGACCAACCTTGACGACAGCGGACCTGGCAGCCTCAGGCAGGCCATAGAAACCCCAGGCCCGAGGATCGTCGTCTTCAGGGTCGCTGGGATCATCAGGCTAAGGTCCGATCTGGACATAAACCACCCTGACATCACCATAGCAGGTCAGTCCGCGCCAGGTGACGGGATCTGTATCGCAAACGGATCCCTGAATATCAACACCCACAACGTCGTCATCAGGCACATCCGTGTCAGGCGTGGCAGGCCTGAAGGTGGACAGGGCTCTGACAACATAGGCGGCAATCCAGAGGGCCTGATCATCGTTGATCACTGCTCGACCAGTTGGGGCATGGATGAGAACCTCTCCCTCTACCGCTACATGAAGCGGATGCCCGACGGGAGTCAGATGAAGTTGCCTACCATGAATGTCACTGTACAGTGGTGCATCTCGAGCGAGGCCCTCAATCCAAAGAACCATGCCTTTGGCGGGACTTGGGGCGGCCAGGATTCCACCTTCCACCACAACCTCTTTGCGTGCAATACAGGCCGCAATCCTTCCATAGGCATGGGTGGTGAGTTCGACTTCCGCAACAACGTGATATTCAATTGGCGGCACAGGACCATGGACGGTGGAGATGAGACCTCCATTATCAATGTGATTAACAACTACTACAAGCCAGGGCCAGCCACCAATCAAGACATGGTTAGTTGCATTGCCAGGATAGAGCAGCGGAACATGTACTCGCCTGGTCGCAGGTGGGAAGGTGGAGGCTGGTACCCGAAGACCCCTGCACGGCCAGGTAAGTGGTATGTGGCGGGAAATGTCGTACATGGTTTTGATGATGTCAGCACCGACAATTGGAAGGGGATGAGGGGCCCTGTCGAACTGGCCAGGGTCAACACGCCTTTCGAGGCCTGGCCGATCCCGCAGCAGACCGCCGAGGAGGCATTTGAGGCGGTCCTTGCCAAGGCAGGTGCTACGCTGCCCCGCCGCGACGTGGTAGACCGCAGGGTCGTGGAGATGGTTCGGACTGGAAAGGTTGGGTTTGGCAACGGTATCATCGATGACCCCAACCAGGTAGGCGGTTTCCCGAAATACACATTCGATCCTTCTGAGGTGCCTGCCGATGCCGATCACGATGGGATGCCAGACCAATGGGAACGGCTCTATGGGCTCAATCCGGATGACCCATCGGACGGACGTCTGGATGCCGACGGGGATGGATACACCAACGTGGAGGAGTTCCTCAACAAGACCAATCCGACCGAGAAGATAGACTATACCAACCTGGCAAACAATATCGATACGATCAGTTGAGGCCCACTTATGCTCGACCTAGTGAGTGCGATCGTGCTTTGCATCCTTGCACAGCCATCCGCCGAGCAAACCCCGATCGTAGGTCTTTACAGACTTTTTGAACTGGCTATCGTCAACAACAAGCCCTATGCCAATAGGTTCACCGATGTGGACCTTACGGTCACATATACGGCCCCATCTGGTAAGAAGGTGGATTTCTGGGGCTTCTTTGACGGGGACGGCCGTGGAGGTGGTGACGCTGCAAGTGGGAACGTCTGGAAGCTTAGGTTCATGCCGGACGAGCTGGGCAGATGGACCTATGCATACAACTGGACCGATGGTACCCCTGGGGCTGCAGGCTCGTTTGTGTGTGTAAAGGATGGGGCTGGCAAGGGGATCCTCAGGCCTTACAAGGACAACCCGCACTGGTTTGCATATAACGGCACAGAGCCCGTATGGTTGAAGTCTTACTACGAGACTGGGCATGGGAGCATCGCCCAGGATATAGACTGGATCGTGGAGAACGTCTATAAGCGCCTAATAGACCGCGGCTACAATCACCTCCAGGTCAACTGGCTGCTATCCTTGTGTTGCTTCAATCAGTATTACCTCGATGGTCCACAGCCGCAGACATTAGACCTTACCCTCTACAAGGATGGTACCCCCTCCACAAGCATGAGGCTGGACGTATGGCACATGATGGAACGTCACCTGCGTTTCTTGAACGATCACGACGTCGCAGTGCATATGTTCCTCGGCTTCGATGGTGCAAAGAACCAAGGCCCTGCATGGGCCAGGCTCGACCGGCGGCAGCAGGAATTCTATGTCAAGTATGTCGTCAGCAGGCTCTCACCCTTTGCAAACCTCGGCTGTTGGAACTTCGTCTGGGAGGTGGAGGGCAACCGCCAGGACCATGAGTTGGCATGGGCCAGGCTGATCCGCAAGTATGACGTATTTGGCCACATGATCACATACGAGGATGAATGTCCTCGTGATAACTTCTATCACCTTCCAGAGTACGATCTTGCGGCAGTGGAGAATCACCTGATAGCAGGCCCAAACAAGCAGATAGATCGCCTCCATTGGAAGGACCCATGGACCCACCATATGGCCGTCATCGCATCCTTTGTCGGCAAGCCTGTGTTCATGTCCGAAGGCAATGCCCTGTGGCGTAGGTACTGGCACGAGCGGACAGGTGCCACACAGGATGACCTCAGGCGAGCTGCATGGGCATGTGCCACAGGTGGGGCATCCTTTTGTTGGAATGGGCATCTGAAGGAATATGAGCTGTATGCCTGGGGGCCTACGGGCCTGCCGTTTGGCCAGGACCATCCCTACGCAGATTCAGCCAGGTATGTGGATATCCTGGCGGATGTGATGACCAATAAGGTCCAGTTCTATCGCATGAGGCCTAGCGACGAGCTGCTCAGTAGACATGATCCTATGAGGGTTTGGGCCCTGGCAGAGGAGGGCAGGCAGTACCTGGTCTTTGCAGGACATGGGGAGCCATTCGCCATCAGTTTGGCCAAAGGTAACTTCGTTGACAATTGTTGGATAGACTCAAGGACAGGCTCCCAGATGCCTATAAGGCCCATATCGGTCAAGGAGGATCGCCAGGTGCGGCGATTCCTGCCGCCGAGCCGCTCGACGGATTGGGTCTTGGTACTGGTGGCAGAGGAGATTGCTGGCGGTCGCACAGGCACTACCCTGCAGAGCGATCCAGAGGCTGCCTATACGCAGACCATACTGGAGAGGGCAGAGAGGATCGTGGATATGTTGGGCCTCGATGACCTTCAAAAGGCCATGCAGGTCAGGGACGCAATAGCAGATCAGTATAGGTCTCTTAGGGATATACACGATACCCGCGATGCCTTGATCAAGTCTGCCAAGGCCAATGGGGCGGATAGCGAAATAAAGGCCATAGAGCAGATGGCCAAGGCCATGCAGGAAAGGCTTCACGTTCGTTACATCCAACAACTATCGGCCATCCTCAACCAGGAGCAGGTCGACAGGGTGAAGGATGGCATGACCTACAACCTTGTGCAGGTGACTTACCAGGCGTATCTGCGAATGCTTCCAAACCTGACCGACCGCCAGAGGGCGAGGATCATGGCGTCGCTGGTGGAGGCGAGGGAGCAGGCCATGGATGCAGGCTCTGCAGAGGAAAAGCATGCCATATTCAATAGGTACAAAGGGATCATCAACAACTACCTATCTGCAGAAGGTTACAACCTCAAGCAGGCGTCCGAGGCGTTGCGATCTGGTTCTAGATCTGGGAGTCAGTAATGGACCTGACTAGGCGGGACTTCCTAGGCCATCTTGGTGCTGGAATCGTATCGAGGTATCTTGGGCCGGTTGCCGATCTTTGGGCAGATCAGGCCGAAAAGGCCCCGGCCAGGCAGAGGTATAGGATCGGGGTCTGTGATTGGATGATCTTGAAGCGGCAAAGGCCTGGCGCGTTCGAGCTGGCTAGCAGGATAGGGGTAGATGGCGTTGAGGTCGACATGGGGCCGCTCGGCGACCGCGAGACCTTTGAGAGTCGCCTGGCAGACCCAGGGTTCAGAGGGCAGTTCTTGACGGAGGCCCACAGGTATAGATTGGAGATATGTTCTATAGCCATGTCCGGATTCTATGCCCAGTCATTCGCGGAGCGCCCGACGGTCCAGAGGATGATCCACGATTGCATCGAGACTGCCAAGATCCTTTCCGTCAAGGTGGCATTCCTACCCTTGGGTGTCCGCGGCGACCTGATCAAGTACCCGCAACTTAGGCCCATCATCGTCGAGAGGTTGAAGGCGGCAGGGGCGATGGCTGAGCAGGTAGGTGTGACGATCGGGCTAGAGACCTCGCTGGATGCAGCAGGGGACCTTGCCTTGCTGGAGCAGATCGGCTCACCTGCAATACGTATCTATTTCAACTTCGCTAACGCAGTGAAGGCCAAGAGGGATATATGCTCTGAATTACAGGTATTGGGCAAGGACAGGATATGTCAGATCCACTGTACGAACGAGGATGGTCTGTTGTTACAAGACGATCCCCAGATAGATATGCCCAAGATCAAGCGGACACTGGATCTGATGGGCTGGGCCGGCTGGTTGGTGTTGGAGAGGTCTAGGAGTGCAAAGAACCCTCATGATGTAGTAGGCAACTTTGGCTCGAACGCCAGGTATGTCAGATCCGTCTTCCAGGCAGGCTAGATGCAGGCGATGATCCTCTATCTGGCATTGCTGTCGATCCTTCAGGCTGCAGGTCAGCCCGAGTGGGAGGACCAATACGTCAATGCCCGAGGCCGACTGCCCACAAGGTCCACCTTCGTTCCGTATCCAGACCTTGCCAGCGCGAAGCAAGACAGCCGGGCCCGCGTCATTTCCCTCAACGGCTTGTGGCATTTTCGCTGGTCTGCTAGGCCAGAGCTGAGGCCTGTCGATTTCTACAGGCCCGATTACGATGTCAACGATTGGGACCGCATACCGGTCCCATCCTGCTGGCAGATGTGCGGCTATGATGTCCCGATCTATACAAGCTCCCAGTATCCATTCAAGGTGGATCCCCCGAGGGTTACCGGCGAGCCCGATCCGAGCTGGACCACATACATCCTCCGAAATCCTGTCGGTTCATACCGCAGACAGTTCGAGATCCCAAGTGCATGGTCTGGAAGGAGGGTCTTTGTCCACTTTGCCGGTGTAGAGAGTGCGTTTTATGTGTGGGTCAATGGGTCTCTGGTTGGCTACAGCGAGGATAGCCGCAGCCCAGCCGAATTCGACATAAGCAAGCTGGTGTGGCCAGGGTCGAATACCATAGCAGTAGAGGTCTATCGCTGGTGCGATGGCAGCTACCTCGAAGACCAGGATATGTGGCGGTTGAGCGGTATATACAGGGATGTATTCATCTATTCAACGGCGGACGTCAGGATCAGAGACCTGACCATACGCACCGAACTCGATGCCAACTACATAGATGCCGAGCTGTTGGTCAGACCGGAGCTCTGCAGGTATTCCGACGGACCCATCGACGGCTGGACCGTGCAGGGATACCTCTTTGCGCCTGATGGCAGTGCTGTCTTTGATCGGCCTTTGGTAGTCTCTGCAAAAGAGGTCTTGAATCCCGATTTCAGCCCTGACATCCTCAATACCCGTACACCACAGCGGGGGCCTGCCAGATTCGAGTGGCTGAGGGCGAAGGTCCGCAATCCATCGAAGTGGTCTGCCGAGACGCCCAATCTATACAAGCTTGTACTGACCCTCAATGACGCCAACTCGGCCGTGATCGAGGCGGTTAGCTGTGCAGTCGGCTTCAGGAAGGTAGAGATCAAGGATGGCAGGCTCCTGATTAACGGCAGGCCAGTCAGACTGTACGGTGTGAACAGGCACGAACACGACCCTTATCTAGGTAGGGCAGTGCCGTACGAGCGGATGGTTCAGGATATCAAGCTCATCAAGAGGCTCAACATCAATGCCGTCAGGACCTCCCACTATCCGAATGATCCGCGGTGGTACGACCTTGCTGACCAATATGGTCTCTACATCATGGACGAGGCCAATCTAGAGACCCATGGGGTGAGGGGACTGCTTGCAAATGACCCTACATGGACCGCTGCCTTCGTCGAACGGGCCAAGAACATGGTCTTGCGCGACAAGAATCACCCTTCGGTGATCATCTGGTCTTTGGGGAATGAATCTGGTTATGGGCCGAACATAGCTGCAATGTCTGCATGGATAAAGGGGTTCGATCCTACCAGGCCTATCCATTACGAAGGTGCGCAGGCTGACGCCAACGATCCGGACGATCCCAGGGATCCAGCATCAGTAGACATCATCAGCAGGATGTACCCCAGGGTCCGGGCCCTATATGGATCCAAGAGGGACAGCCGCTGGCCCAAGATAGGCCAGATCGCGAGGGACCCGAGGGACAGCAGGCCTGTGCTGATCTGTGAATACGCACATGCAATGGGTAATGCGGTTGGAAACCTCAAGGAGTATTGGGACGAGATATACTCCAATCCTAGGATGATAGGTGGCTTCATATGGGATTGGGTAGACCAGGCATTGTCGCTAATGCGACCGGATGGTCGTGTCCTCTGGGTCTATGGTGGGGACTTTGGCGATAGGCCCAATTCCAAGGACTTTTGCCTCAATGGCCTGGTCCTGGCAGATAGGACGATCACTGCAAAGGCCTTGGAGGTAAAGAAGGTCTACCAGCCGATACACATAGAGCCGATAGATCTTGCCTCTGGGAGGCTTAGGCTCATAAACCAATACGCATTCACGGACCTTAACGAGCTGGCGGCTGGGTGGACCCTCAGGTGCGATGGGTCGATAGTCCAATCAGGCAGATTCGACAGGATAGATCTTCCGCCCGGTGGTACCACGGAGCTTTCAGTACCGGTCGGCCCGATACAAAGGCCTGAGCCTGGTAGCGAATACTGGCTGGAGGTCAGCGTCGAACTTGCTGAGGATACCCCATGGGCATCTGCAGGCCATCAGGTGGCCTGGGAGCAGTTCAGGTACCCAGTATCGTCTCCGCCTGCCTCACCTATCGCCTGGTGCGATCTACCGGCCTTGGAGGTTGAAGAGGATGGCTCGACTATCAGGATATCAGGAAACAGTTTTTCTGCTACATTTGACAAGTCGCTCGGTACGCTATCGTCCTATACATACATGGGTAGACCTATCATTGCCGACGGCCCTGTGCTTGGGGTCTATCGTGCCCCAACCAGCAATGACAGGGCCTTCGGTCGAGGCAGGGCATGGGACTGGCAACAGGCAGGTCTGGACAAGCTCGAGCGTCTGGTCAGGCAGGTGGCGATCGGCAGATCGGACCGGCATATGGTGCAGATCGCCGTATTGGCTGAAGGGGTCACGCCTTCTGGGGCAGGCATCGCCCATAGGTCGATCTGGACCATCAGGGGTGATGGCTCCATAGACATCGACAATACCTTCGAACCGGCTGACCTATTGCCTGCCTTGCCCAGGCTGGGCCTGGTCATGTCGATCGTGCCAGGCCTGGAGAAGGTCATCTGGTACGGCAGGGGGCCACACGAGAACTACCCTGACCGGAATCGCTCTGCGGCGGTAGGGATCTGGTCCAGCACGGTCGAGCAGCAGTATTTCCCGTATCCCAGGCCACAAGAGACAGGTCTGAGGACCGACGTACGATGGCTGGCGCTTGCAGATGATAATCGCTGCGGCATATTGATCGTGGCAGATCCACCAGCCTGCCTTTCTGCCTTGCATTACACCGCAGCTGACCTTGCCTCGGCCAGCCACGCATACCAGTTGAGGCCTCGAGATCGGGTGATAGTCTCGATCGACGCTGCCCACAGCGGGCTTGGCAATGCAAGTTGCGGGCCGGGCGTGCTGCCGCAATATGAGGTCATCCCTGCGACATACAGGCTCCATCTGGGCCTGAGGCCGTTCAAAGACGCCTCCGATCAGAAACTAACTAGGCTCGCGCGCAGGCCTTACGACGATGTAGATCCGAACAGGGTATCTGAAAAGATAGAGGCTTGGCATGCCCTTAAGTACGGTATGTTCATCCATTTTGGTATGAATACATTCATCGGCAACGACCTGGCAGATGGCAAGGCGCCAGCCTTCGTATACAACCCGAGCCAGCTTGATGTTGAGCAATGGATCCGGGCGGCAAAGGCTGCGGGCATGGGCTACGCCATCCTCACCGCCAAGCATGTCAGTGGGTTTTGCCTGTGGGATAGCAAGGTTCGCTGGCAAGACCGTCAATACGATTATGACGTGGCCTCCAGCGGAAACCGGACGGATGTGGTGGGGGCATTTGTCGACGCATGCATGAAACATGGCCTTTGGCCTGGCATCTACTATTGCAGCATGGATCTGCGCAATAGCATCGGGGATGTCCAATGGCACCCAAGGCTTCCGGCATTGAGCGAGGAGTACTTCCAGTTGATGAAGGGGCACCTACAGGAGCTGCACACAAGATACCCTCAGATCGCCATCCAATGGATCGACATACCCAGACATCTGACTGCTGCCCAGAGATTCGATCTGTACCAGCTGATCAAACGGCTCAATCCTGATTGTCTGGTCGTATTTAATTACGGTACAGAGAGCCGCGATATCAAAGGTCCATATACCATTCAGACGGCAAAGGATGTGACCTGGCCTACTGATATACTCAATTCCGAGGTTTACTTGATCAAGGAGCCATTCCAGGCCAGGCAGGAGCTCGACGGCAGGCCATACCTCTTGGGCTACGAGCATTGTCTGTCTATGACAGACCGATGGTTCTGGTATGACGGACAGGTATTGAAGGATGCGAGGCAGCTATCGTCCATCTACAGGCAGGTGCGTCGACTCAATGGAAACCTACTGTTGAACTGTCCGCCTGACAAGACAGGACTCCTGCCGCAGCAGATCATCGAGAGGTTGCAGGAGCTGAAGGCATTGATAGACCGGCAGGAAGACGATACATCTGCGAACTCGGCCTTGGAGGTCGTAGACTTGCTGTGCGAGTATCAGACTGATCCCATAGGGCTCGATGTGACCAGACCAAGATTGAGCTGGAAGATCAGGTGCCAGAGGCGAGGGTGCATGCAGTCTGCCTATCAGATCCGATGCGCGGCCACGGTAGAGGACCTTGTCAGCCGGACGAGGCTGATCTGGGATACAGGCAAGGTAATCTCAGGTCAATCGGTGCACGTGCTTTACGGAGGACCTCCACTGAGGTCTTGTCAGAGGATCTACTGGCAGGTCAGGATCTGGGACGATGCCGGCCTGGCATCCCCTTGGAGCAAGCCCGCATACTGGGAGATGGGCCTGCTTGAGCCTGGAGATTGGTTGGCCAGATGGGTAGAACCGAACCTGCCTGAGGACCCTGCCATCTCAAACCCATGTCCGATGTTGAGGAAGGAGTTCTATCTGGTGGCCCGACCTGTCAAGGCTAGGGTCTATATGACCTGCCACGGTGTCTATGAGCTTTCTATCAATGGCAGGCGGGTCTCGGACCATCTTTTTTCGCCTGGTTGGACTGCCTACCAAAAGAGGTTGCAGTACCAGACATACGACGTGACAGATTGGATCAGCCCTGGTGCAAACTGCATTGGCGTGATCCTGGGCGATGGTTGGTACAGGGGCAGGCTGCGCCAGGGCTCAAGGAGGAATCTATACGGTCAGAGGTTGGCCCTTCTGTTCCAGATGGAGCTGGAGGATCGGTCCGGGGCTCATACCTGGATCGTCAGCGACGAGTCCTGGCGGGCTGCCACTGGGCCGATCGTCAGTTCTGATTTCTACAACGGCGAGGTATACGATTCAAGGCTCGAGAGGCCTGGTTGGAATGAACCTGGCTATGACGACTCGGATTGGACGGCCGTGACTGTCAATGACCTAGGAAAGGATCGCCTGGTCAGCCAGATGGGTCCTCCTGTACGGCCGATAGAACAGATCAGTCCCAAGGCCATTACCCACTGTCCGTCCGGGAATATCATAGTTGACATGGGCCAGAACATGGTCGGATGGTTGAGGATCAAGGTAGACGGTCCTGCCGGTCAAGAAATCCGGCTGAGATTTGCCGAGGTACTGGACCCAAATGGCCAGTTATATACTGCAAATCTTCGCTCAGCCAGGCAGACCGACCTGTTCATCTGTTCAGGACAGGGCCAGCAGGTCTGGCAGCCACATTTTACCTTTCATGGTTTTAGATATGTCGAGATTCAAGGTTGGCCGGGGTCCCTGGGTACATCTGATCTGATCGGCATCGTGATCCACTCGGACACACCTCGTACGGGCTGGTTTGTGTGTTCCGACCCCTTGATCAATAGGCTTCAAGAGAACATCTGGTGGGGCCAGAGGGGCAATTCCGTGGATATCCCCTCAGACTGCCCGCAGAGGGACGAACGACTTGGCTGGACCGGCGATGCACAGGTATTCTGTCGCACCGCGTGTTTCAACGCAGATATGTCAAGGTTCTATGCCAAGTGGCTTGCAGACCTGGCTGCAGAACAGTTGGAAGATGGCGCGGTGTCGCACGTGGTCCCTGATACCTATAGGCTCAGCGGAAGTACAGGCAGGGCGGCTGCCGCCGGATGGGCGGATGCTGCGGTCATCATCCCCTGGACGGTCTATCTGTGTTATGGCGACAAGCAGATCCTGGAAAGACAATATCCGAGCATGAAGGCCTGGGTCGAGTACATGATCAGGCGAGCAGGGGCGGATCATCTCTACAACGAGGACCAGACCTTTGGCGACTGGCTGGCATTCAGCAGCCAGCAGCCGGATTATCCAGGGGCGAGCACGGAAAAGGAGCTGATTAGCCAGGCGTTCTTTGCCCATTCGACCGATATACTCTGGCGTGCGGCCAAGGTCTTAGGAAGGCAGGAGGATGCCGCGAGGTATGCAAAGGAGCTAGGGCATGTAAAAGATGCCTTTGTCAGGGAATTCCTCAGTCTTAATGGCAGACTGACCTCCAATACACAGACCGCCTACGCCATCGCACTTGCATTCGGCCTCATCCCAGAGAGGCTGGTCCCGGGGGCAGCTGAAAGGCTGGCTGCGGACGTAGACCGTTTTGGCCACCAAACCACCGGATTCCTCGGCTCTGCCTGGCTGTGCCACGCCTTGAGTTCCAATGGATATGTCGAGCATGCCTATCGAATATTGACAAGAAAGGACTATCCTTCCTGGCTGTATCCTCTCACGCGCGGCGCAACTACGATGTGGGAGCGATGGGATGGGATAAGGCCTGATGGCAGCTTCCAGGATCCGAGCATGAACTCGTTTAACCACTATGCATATGGGGCGATTGGCAGCTGGCTATATCAGGTCGTGGCAGGCATAGATGCAGACCCCGATTGTCCTGGGTACAAGCACATACTCTTGAGGCCGCATCCTGGAGGCGGTCTTCGGTATGCTGAAGCCAGGCTGGACTGCCTCTATGGCCAGATCAGATCCGGCTGGAGGATCGAGCCTGATGGCTCCATGTCGGTCGTGGTACAGGTACCATGCAATACTACCGCGACCCTGAGGCTGCCCAATGCGAGGCTCCAACAGGTCAGGCTGTCTGGGCAACCCCTGGCCGATGCCGATGGTATAGTCGATATCCGACAACAGGATGATGCTGTGGTACTGGAACTGTTACCTGGTATGTACAAGTTTGCTTACCCTTGGCTCAATTAGCCAGCCCTTTAATCCACATCTACTAGCCAGACCACCACTGGTAAGGTTGGACTAGCAGGTCTCTCGCCTGGTGCGAGCCTGGTCCTTGACAACAGGCGGCCATCCCCAGGGTGGATGAATACGGCACGCATGGGTCTATCGACCGTAGGTGGTATCTGGGGCTGTGCCCAGCAGTACAGGATGAACTGGCCTTTTCCGTCCGTAAGTACCCATTGCCCCTGTTGGGTCTCTGCAAGATCCATCGGGTGCATATCTGCAGCCGCCGCAAGCAGGGCAGGCTCTTCGATGACCGGTATAGGGGCCAAAGAACCTCCTGCCATGAAGACTGCCCAGGCCCAATCTTGTTCCAGGTCAGCAGAATAGATCACTGCCTTTTCCGGAAACCTTTCGCGGTACTGCCTGACCGCCCTATAGACCTGCTGCCTAGAGGATGAGCCAGGTCGAACCAGCCTGGCATGCTGTCGTGGAGCCAGATTCTTGCCACCCTCTGGGGCGTAGAGTATGCCATCGGAACGGTAGTGCCAGTATCTGATGTCTATTACATCCACTACAGGTCCATAAACAGGGTCATCTAGGATCGCATCCTGGACGTCCTTTGTGGCACTGAGACTTATGACGGCCTGCGTGCCTGTCTCGGTTTGCCAGTTGATGATCTGATCGATCCAGAATCTGACAAAATGCAGTGGGCCGGTGAATTCCTGGCCGATGATGTGCATGACATTGCTGTTGCCCGAAAAGTTGTCGAGGCATTTGCGGATATAAGCCTGATGTATAGGCCTGCGCACAGGATGATTCACATCGTAGAATTGCTCTGCCAGGAATATCCTCTTGTCACCGATGTAAGGTGGAGGCTCCGGAAAGCCCGTGTCATTGATGTTGTTTGCTGGCCTCCAAGGGCAATCTGTCCAGTGCGCACCTGCCTCAAGGATGTGATGTTGGAAGTAGTGATGATGCATGAGGATCAGTCCTTTTTGGTCGGCCAGGTCTGCGAATTCCTTCAGACGTTGCCAGTACCAGGCATTGTACTTGGTCAGGTCATAGAGACTGAGGCCATCGTATGCAGTGCCTGTGCCGCTGCGTGCAAACGGTTGCTCGTAGAATGGCGGCCAGACGTCACCATCGATCCTGAAGACCCGCTCGTGGTCATCCCTTCTCCTGTCGTACCACAGCCCATAGTTATGTTCGATGGCCACCTGATGTGCTGCAATCATCTGCTGGGCGACCTGCGGCAGCTCGTCGGTCAGGCCTGGCCCGTATCTGCCTGGGACGAATCTAGTGATGTGTGGAGTGGCCTTTGCCAGGTCCATGGGTCGGATGCCGCCAGACCACCACTGGACCGCGATCCTGCTACCTGTCATTACCCTACCATTGCAGACCAGCCAGCCATTCTTGAGCTGCATGCGATTGCTGGTCTGGTGCTGGGGCCTTGTGGATGTGGCCTCACTGAAGATCCGAGCACCACTGTGACCTGTCGGGATGGGCCTGCGAAGGGACGCCTGCATTATCCATTGCCTCAGTGTCAACGGTGGCTTCTTGGATTGGGCCGTAAGCCTTGCGGCAAGGTCCGGCGATGGGCTGGTGGTGCTCTCTCCTACAAATGGCATCAGGTCGGCCTGCTGGTCGCAACCTCGGCCGAGCCTATCCTGCAATTGCGCGTAGAATAGGCTCCTTGGCTCAACGTAGTCGTTGGATCCCTCCCAGTAGCCATCGCCGAAGAACTGTGCCCAGCAGCCGAATGCCCAGTTATAGGCGGTAGGGGGGGTGAAGCAGTCTATCTGGGATGCACTGCAGTTCCACAACACGCAGTTGGCCGCATTCCAGCCGGCACCCTGTGCCCTCGGCCCCAAGTTACCAAGGGTCAAGGCCTGTCCATCCACACAGACTAGGTCGAATAACACACCGCAGGCCCAGCTATCTATGCCACCGCTGAATCCGTATGGCCTGCTGGACTGGCATTGTACAAAGGCATTGGGTCCAGGTGCGCAGAAACCCACCGCCAGGTCATGAATACCTTGTTCAGCATAGACCCGCTGAAACAGGACCTGCTGACCGCAGGTCAGGAAGGTGTTCCTCCTTTGGCCACCTGTCTCCGATACAGGTGCGACAGAGATACAGTCTTCCACTGTGACCTTCTTCACACTATCCCATATCGCCACTGCCGAGCCTGCAAAGTGCTCGAAGGTTACCTGCCTTATCCAAGCATCCTGGGCATTCTCCATGGTTATGGCCATCCACCGGTGGTCCTCGTCCTTTGGGTTGGAACCATCGACCTCGCAGACCAGATGTAGATTCTCTATCCCGATCTGTCGGATCCTGCCGGGCCAATTATAGGTACAGACCTGGCCGCCACCATAGTTTGTATCCAAGGCCATCGTAAGAGGGGCGTCGATGGTGATCCTTTGCTTGTCTACAGCGACGACCTGCCGGTCCCATAGGATCTGGCGGGAGCCCTCCTTCCAACCCAGATACCCGATCCCACCGCCGATATGTCCTGTGCCGAGGGCCTCTATCCATTTGGCGGTGCAGGGCCTTCGAACCAGGACTTGATCGCCGGGCTTGAACTGGTTGGGGTCGGCGACCCTGAAGACGGTGGCATTTACCGGAACGTATGGATCCGTAATCGCCACATAACCGCCTGTACTTAGATCTGGCCTGCCATTAATGCGGATGAGGGTATCGCGAATCCTACCCCTAGCCACTATGGTAGTGCCATCCGGACCTGTGCCACCTCCTCTCAGGACCAGGCCGCTAGTACTGATCCTTATCGTTCCGCAAACGAGATACGTACCTGGCCCCAGCAGGACTGCCCCGCGGACTCCATTGCAATCCTCGGCAAGACCAGCCACATAGTCGATCGCCTCCTGGATCAATCCAGTGGCATCGCCGTCGATGGGGGTAACTACCGCCTTTACTGGAACATCTGGTATGGGCCTTTCGCTGGCCATGTAGCCGCAGTATGAAAAGTCAGGGATACGGTTGCCATTTTGATCTGGCGTATAGACGAGCCTGCCTGCAGGACCCCTTGCGATAGGCTTGCCTAGCTTAGCATCCCACACACTCGATGCATGCAATGGTCTGCCAAGATAGATCGAGGCGAGGGCAAGGCAGAGCATTAAGGTAGTGTGGCTTTTCAGGACAGATGGGTTTTCTGACTGAGACCCAGGCATTCCTTTGGCCATATCCATCCTCTTGCAGTACGAGACCATTCCTTAGGTCAGATTCTGTGCCTAGACATGCACCTGTCAAGGCCCTCGTTCGAGCAGCAATTGGATACGGTGTTCCTTTCCTTTCCCAACTGGCCGGTCATTCTTGCTTGACAAGGTCTTTGGTAAGTGCTTAAGTGATTTTAGGTCTATCCAGGTGATACCTGGATGGTCAGAGGATAAAAGAGAAACAAAGGAAAGGCACAGGGCCATGAGGGATGGCCTGGAAAAGAGATCAGGATGCATCCAGTGGGGGGTTGGCAGGGATAGACCATCATTACCATCTATTAGGCCAGGATCTAGGTATGTAGGTATCACATCACTATTTCATAGAAGGCAGATGCTGCATGGTTAATCTAGGCAAGAACTTAGCTCAAGGCAGGTCTATGGTTAGTAATGTAGGTAATGCTTCTTATTGGGTTTATCTGGTCTATGTCCTTGTGTTGATCTCTATATGGAGCCCGTTAGGTGTATATGGAGGTCCTATTGAGGAAGGGTTAGGTAAGGCTATTGGTTTAATCGAGGCAGGTAGGTTCAATGATGCAGAGGGGTTATACAGGCAGTTACTTGCCCAGGCACAACTACCGCAGCAGCGTCTAGAGTGCCTCAAGGGCTTGGCCAG
>Ga0078972_1003257_pt1 | contig 49400 bp, 41 predicted proteins | sample YelNatPaOPGAMG01_FD_67568 | JGI IMG/M metagenome (GOLD analysis project Ga0078972, IMG submission 67568) | Hot spring thermophilic microbial communities from Obsidian Pool, Yellowstone National Park, USA - OP-RAMG-01 (SPADES assembly) (version 2) | ecosystem: Environmental > Aquatic > Thermal...
CTACCCAAACCGGCCCCCCCGGCGGGGGGTGTTTCACCCCGCCCTGCTCCCCCGTCAAGCCTCTCTCAGGGCGTGATGAATCACGCCCCTACAAGAAGACACATACAAAGGCCAACAGACAACCGTATCATACATAGTACGGTTGGCAAAAGCCCAACGAATACAGTGCTTCTGGCGGGAGCAGCAAAGAGGCAATATAATGAGAGCAATAGAAAGGCTGCTCGCTACCAACCCTGGAGAAAGGAAAGCCATGTCCATGCCATCCTTGTTGTCCGCAGTCCCATATGATGTTACTGTGATCGGTGCCAGTTTTGCGGGATTGAGCTTTGCCGGTGTGGCCGCCGCGCTCGGCTTGCGCGTGCTGGTCATCGAGCGCGATAGCCAGGTTGGCGGCATTGTGCGCACAACCGGTGTCCTCTTTAATGACGTGCTGGATATCCTTGACGTACCACAGCGCTATCTTATGAACGCAGTACGGCGTATCCATGTACAGCCGCCACAGCAAATGCCCATCGAGATCAGCTCGCGCGTCTATCGCTTCTTCATGGCCGACGTTCCCGGCATGTTGCGCTGGATGGCAGCGCAGGCAGAGCAGCGGGGCGTCGAACTGCGTACCCACACGAGCTTTCTCGCCGCCAACCATGCCCAGGATAATCTGATGCACATTACACTCGGCATTGAGGAAAAGACGCGCAGAGACGTGATTGACCACACCTCTACCCATCAACAGCCGCACACCCGTTCTCATCCACAGCAACACATCACTATCAGCACACGTATGTTAATCGGGGCCGATGGCACGCGCTCACAGGTGGCGCAATCTATGGGACTAGAGCAAAACACCCGCTACCTGGCAGGAGCAGAATGGTTGATTGAGAACGTACCACTGGACGGTGAAACCTTCTATCTGGTCATGAATCACGAACTGGCTCCCGGCTACTGCGTCTGGCTGGCTCCGCACGGCGAGATCACCGCCCTCGGCGTCGCCGGTCATCCACACGCCTTCAGCCCTGGCAAGACACTCCACCAGGCCGCCCAGGTCTTCAAACATATCGCTGACCTCAGCAAGATGCGCGTCGTCGAGCGCAAAGCGGGCGTGATTCCCACCGGCGGTCGCCTGCGCCGTGTCTATCGCAACGATGAACACGGACATGTCTTGCTCATCGGCGACGCCGCCGGTCTTTGCGGTGCCGCGACCGGCGGTGGAATCTACCCCGCGCTTATCAGCGGTCGTCTGGCCGCGCACGCCGTCGCCCACACACTCCTGGACAGCGATAGCGAAGCCATCAAAGCCTACCAGCGCAATCTGGCCCAGGCCAACCGACTCGGCCATTATCTGCGCATCGAAGACTGGCTGCGCTGGGTGCTGGACAACATGAAATCAAACGCCGACGTAGCAATGCTCTATGGCCTTTTCAATACCGACGAAGGCCGCAAGGTGCTACAACATGCCTTACTAGAGACTCCTATCATCGGCATGGATAGCAACTTCTTTAACCTGCTACGCAGTTTGCTCAGCCGTCACCCGCGCATCTATCGCTCGGCCTTTCAAGCGGTGTGGCAACGTGTCACGGGAACATAGCTACAAATCGACTTTTCTTCCTCTTGACAGCGCCTCTCTCCATCAGTATACTTATCCATGTAAACGTTACCGAAAACGTTACCGGAATAATTTTGTCGTTCTTCGCTGTACGAAACAGCCGAGTGAGAAGAGGGCGGGTATGGCCGAGAAGCTGACTATTCATGATATTGCACGACTGGCAGGCGTTTCCAATGCTACCGTTTCGCGCGTGTTAAACGGCAAGCCGGATGTGAACCCGGAGACACGCGAGCGCGTGCTGCGTATCATGGAAGAGCAGGGCTTCTCCCCCAGCCTGGCAGCGGCGGCCCTGGCGGGACGCCATAGCAAACTGATTGCCGTGCTAGTTCCCTCGCTCAACTATCCCTTTATTGCGGAGATTATCCGAGGGGTCGCGGCAGAGTCTGAGGCACAGGGCTACGAAATCGTTCTCTACACCGTGTTGCAACAACAGGATCGTACCGACATCATCAATCGGATTCTAGCAACCAGGTTGACTGCCGGTTTGCTGGCGATCCAGGTCGGTCATTCCTCGGCCTACCTGACCGAACTCTATGAGAAGGGTTTTCCAGTCGTCATCATCACCGATCAGGTTGAACCAACATCTGCTCCCTGGGTGCTGACGGATAACCGACGCGGTGCCTATAACGCCGTCAAACACCTGATTAAGCTGGGCCATCGACGCATAGCCCACATTCATGGCCGTCAAACATTTCGCTCATCCTTCGAGCGCTATGACGGCTATTGCGATGCCTTACGCGAAGCGGGCATTCCCATCGATCCGGCCCTGGTCGTCTATGGCGATTTCGAGCCGCCGAGTGGGCGTGCCTGTGCGCGCCAGCTCTTCTCTTTGCCGGAAGACCGTCGCCCCACCGCCATCTTTTCTAGCAACGATCTGATGTCCTACGGCGTTCTCGCGGCGGCGGAAGAGTTTGGACTGCGTATCCCCAAAGACATCGCGCTGGTCAGTTTCGATGATATTCCTGCTTCGGCGCACCTCAGCCCGGCACTGACGACGGTGCGCCAGCCGTTCTTTGAGATGGGGCAGCGGGGCACGGAACTGCTGCTGCACTTGATTGAAGAAACACATTTCCCGGAGAAGTACGGTGGCATGAAAAAAGTGATCGCCCCCACACAGCGAGAACCTATTCGTATCGAAATTCCTACCAGTCTCGTCATACGCGAATCGTGTGGCAGCTTGTCTCAGACATTATCTTCGTTGCAAGTGTTCTCATAGTCCATCACCTGTATCGTCCGGTTAGCTCTGGCATAGTTTGCTCATGGGAAAGGAGAAAGGAATCACCCACGTAAGTATGTTTTGTCATGCTAATGAAACATGGTCCTTGTAATCCTATCTGGTCATGCTCATTGATGAGCAGGAGGTTTGTATGTTACACCCATCTCATACGTTGCGCCAGCATCCACGATGGATACTTTTTAGCTCCCTTGCTATACTTTTCGTCATGCTACTGGCAGCTTGCGGTGGCACGACCACAACGCAACAAAATAGCAGCCAGAACTCTGTTCTGACAATTGTACCCAGTCCCATCGGCGATTTCACGCGCAATTTCAGTCCCTTTGCGGCTAATAACGACTACGGCACAGACGGTTTGATTTATGAAACGCTGCTCTTCTTCAACCGCGAGGATGGCAGCATCCATCCCTGGCTGGCTTCCAGCTATCAGTTCTCCCCAGATGGCAAGACGCTGACCTTTACTTTACACTCAAATGTGCAGTGGTCTGATGGTCAACCGTTTACCAGTGATGATGTTGTCTTCACGTTAGACTTAATGCATCAGTATCCCGATGCCGATGGCAATGGTCTCTGGCAAGACATCGCCAGCGTCGCCAATCCAGACGCACATACCGTCATTGTCACCCTTAAGCATCCTGCTTCACCTGATCTGTGGTACCTGGCCGGTCAGACCTACATCGTTCCTAAGCACCTATGGTCAAATGTCGGCGATCCGGCTAAATACGCCAACCCCAATCCCGTCGGCACCGGCCCCTATCTGCTGAAATCCTTCACACCACAGCTCATTGACTACACGCGCAATCCACACTACTGGCAGGCCGAGCCAGCCGTGCAGGAGGTACGCTATCCGGCTTTCGACTCCAACACCAGCGCTGAACTCCTGCTCTCGCAAGGCAACGTGGACTGGACTGGCCTGTATACGCCGAATATTCAGCAGACCTTTGTCAGCCGCGACCCGGCCCATAATCACTACTGGTTCCCGGCAGCCAGCGTCCAGACACTCTATCTGAACACGGCTGAATACCCGTTCAACCTGCTGCCAATCCGCCAGGCTATCAGTATGGCAATTGATCGTGACCAACTCTACAAGGTCGGAGAGAACGGCTACGAGCCACCTGCCAGCCCGACTGATCTGGTGTTGCCTGCACAACAGAGCTATCTGGCCCCCAACTATGCTAACCTCACCTTCACAGTCAACGACGCGCAGGCAAATTCGCTGATCCAGAGCCAGGGCTTCCACAAAGGTTCTGATGGCATCTACGTCGATAGCAAGGGCAAACGCCTCTCCTTCCAGCTCAACGTCGTCACCGGTTGGACGGACTGGGTATCTGACTGCCAGATCATTCAGCAAGAACTCAAGCAGATCGGCATAGACGTTCAAGTCAACGCCATCTCGTTCAACTCCTACTACAGCGCCATGCAACTTGGTAAATTCGATATGGTCATGTCCTGGACTGATCCTGGCCCCACGCCCTACTATCTGTACAACGCCATGCTGAATAGCAACAACACAGCCCCCATTGGACAGGCAGCCACCTCGAACTTCGAGCGTTGGAGTGATAAACAAACAGATGCGCTGCTTAAGCAGTATGCCACTTCGGTAGATCCCAATGTCCAAAAGCAGGCCATCGAGGGGCTGGAGCAGATCATGGTCAATAAACTGCCGACCATCCCTCTGGTCTACAACGCAACATGGTACGAGTATAGCACGGCACACTTCACAGGATGGCCTGATCAGAACCACGCCTACGCTGTCCCATCGCCCTATAGCTTTCCAGACGCAGAGGTGGTCATTCTAAATCTCAAACCGACTGCCTAGACAATCTCCTCCTGTTCGTGTACCGATGATTGGAGCCGATAGACACCATCATGGTGTGTACCGACTCCAATCTTTTTCCCCAGATTATCGTAGCCCACAATAGAGATTAGAATGAGCCTGAGCTTATTGGGCATACAAGACCCTATCATGGCAAGAAAGAAAATGTTATAATGTATGTTTAAGAAAAATAAGATATTGAGATAAAATAGTAGAGAATAATATATACTAAAAGTAGAGATTATTCTTCGTCAAAGAATGAGGGGAAGATGTTTTCAGACCAGAATAGTGATTATAATAACCTGCCAGCAGATAATGCAGAATATCCTATACAACAAGAACATCCTACACCTGTGGAGAATGAAGCAAGACAATCTCTTAGTACGTTCGGCAACTACATGAAATGTGCCTTCCTTATCCTGGATGAACGGAGATGTATTACTTCCATCTATTACACAGCAGAATCTTCATGGAGGGAAAAACGCGAGGAATTGATCGGGAAACACATCCTCGCGGTATTTCCTGAAATGGCCAACTCTGAGATTTATCAGCATTACCTCTCTATGAAAGAGATAGACGTTCCTTTTGAAGGTGAAGAATACTACCACACCTGGAAGAAGTGGATTAAATTTCACGGCTATCCCTCTGAGGACGGAGTATGCTTGTTCTTGCAGGATGCCACGCTGATCAAGGATAATTGGTACCTGGCAAAGAACCAGTTGGAAGCGATTTTACAGGGAGTTGCCGACAGTATTCTGATTCTGGACACGGCTGGTAAAGTCATCTATGCGAATAAAGCCGCTGCTCAGCTTATGGATTGTGAATCAGTAGAGCAACTGTTGCAGGTTTCTCTGGCAGACGTTATAAGCAATTTTGTCATCGCTGATGAGATCGGGCAAGTACTCCCGGCATCGGAGTATCCAGGGTATCGGGCACTCTTGGAGGCGAAAGCATCGCAAGCGTGCGTGCGTTTTGTGAATAAAAGAACAGGTGAGCAACGTTGGGGAATAGTGCAATCGCTGCCTGTTATGAGAGAGCAAGGAAAGGTGACGCAAGTAGTCAGTATCTTCCATGACATTACCGAGTTCAAGGATCTGGAAGAACGGAAAGATGCCTTTATTCGTAGAGCAAGCCATGAACTCAGGACACCCTTAACCAGTCTTGGCGTCTTAACCCAGATTATGCGCAAACAATGCATGGCGCGACAAGATAAACAGTTGCTTCTGCTCCTTGATAGGATAGAACATCAACTGGAACGCTTAGCATACCTCGTCGATGATCTGCTTGATCTATCCGCCTTCCAGGCGGGAACTGTGATACTGCATATGGAAACCTTTGATTTCAGCGCGATACTTCACGAGATTGTGGATACGCTGCAACATGCCACATCTACACACAAACTGATTCTTGAATGTCCGCCAGGAATTTCGGTGATTGGTGATAAACGCCGCATCAGGCAAGTCGGGTTCAATCTGCTCACGAACGCGATCAAATATTCTCGCGACGCCAATCAGGTGATAGTGCGTGTTATGACAACGCCAGATTGGATACAAGTAAGCGTTCAGGATTTTGGCATTGGAATTGCCGAATATGATTTGCCCCACGTGTTTGAACGCTTCTACCAGATGGCCGAGCCGATAGAAAAAACGTTCCCCGGACTCGGCATAGGTTTATATATGTGCAGCGAGATTCTTAAGCAGCATCATGGATACATCTGGGTAGAGAGTAAGAAGAACCAGGGTTCGACGTTTAGTTTTTCCTTACCGACAACCATATTCGTTGAGAATAACTATTGCTCTACGGCTGTGCCGTAATTCTCTGATGTAAAAAGCGGTAAGGCAAACCAGAAGGTAGCACCCTGGCCTGGTTGGCTTTCTACGCCAACACGCCCGCCCTGCCGCTCAATAAAGGTACGGCAGAGGTAAAGCCCTAATCCCAGGTTCACACCTCCTCCGCTTAGCGCTTTAGCACCCGGCACCCGGTAAAAACGCTGCCAGATGCGCTTTTGTGCTTCCGCAGTTAATCCCGGCCCCTGATCGATCACCGAAACTCTGACCTCACGAACATTTTGAGGATCAAAGGCTATACGCACCTGCACGGCTTCCGTCGGAGGGGAATACTTGAGCGCATTAGAGAGATAGTTATTGACTACCTGTGCAGTACGCCCTGCATCGGCCAGCACAAAGAGATCTTCCGGCACTTGCGACTCCACGATGATCGTGCGCTCAGCCATGTGTAAGCGCTGCTCCCGCACTTCCTGACGCACCAACTCCACAAGGCGGCAAGGCTGCTGATGCAACTCCAATCGCTCAGCCTGAATACGTGTTGCCTCGGCCAGATCATCGATGAGCCGTTTTTGTCGCATGCCCTGTTGCTCAATCCAGCCCAGAATCTCTGCAAGCCTGGTCGCAGTTTTCTTCCAGGCATCGCGCTGCTCTTGAGAGCCGGACGGTTCAGGCTGGCCCTCTTGCTGAGCGATCTCATGTTTGAGCAGGTGGAGGCCTAGCTGGGCATTCATCAGCGTCGCACTAAGCGGTGTGCGCAGTTCATGCACTGCAATACCTAGAAAGGCGTCCATCTGCTGAGCCGCTTCCTGCAACGCCAGTTCACGCGCCTTTGCCTCTAACTTCTCCTCCTGCTGCGCGTGACGCAAAGCAGTAATATCCTGGACAACGGAAACAATACCTTCAAGCTGATGCTGCTCACTATAGAATGGGACTGCACTCATCAAGCTTACCCACTCTTCGGTTGGGGAAACACGACTCACAATCTCCATATTGTTGACCGCTTCCCCGCGCAAAGCCCGTGTAATCGGCCAGTCTTCTGCCGTCAACGGGATACCTGCTTTTGTGAAGCAAGCGGTTGGTGCTTCCACACCATCCCCGATAAAGAACGGATGATGTTCGCGCTGCATTTGCTCTCCTTGAGCATTGCGTTGCACAATTTTGCCCTTCTGATCATGAATCGAGACGATAGAGGGTATGGCATACAGAATAGTTTCCTGGCGAGTACACTGTAACGCAAGCTGATGAACCAGAGACGCTACAACACGACGGGCACGTTCAAGAGAAACCGTTGCCAGGCAAATAATGCCTCCCACACAAACAAAAAGGAGCAAGGAGATGAGGTCGGCTAGGCCCAAAGCCCTGGGGAGGACCGGGGAATACTTCAGAGCAATAGGGGGAATACTCAAAATCAGTGCGAAGACCCCAGGCCCAACACCGAAGAGCAGCGAAATCAGAGCTACACCGAAAGCTTCAAGCAATATCGGTATACGAAAGGTAGGAAACGCCTGCTGCAACAGAAAGTTGACACATGTAAAGCATGTTTGCACTATCAATGCCAAAAGATATGCAAACAGAGGATGCCAGCGATGGGCGGGAACACCGGGCGGAATAAATGTATGGGCACCTAACCAGGAGCGGAAAGTATGCCACCGGATATGCCTCCACACGGATAGCACTGCCCTTTCGATGGATAACGTCAGCTTTTCACGAGGCCCATGTTGTTGCGTCACAGTCATTCCTCATTATCAATCCAGCCATAACAACTTCTATGGTATGCTTCCAGAACGAATTACTTTGCCTACAGATATTCTTAACATCGTATCGCTACCACTTTTTGTCACATGCGTTTTCTCTCCCAGCGATGATTTTCTGCACAAAATAGCACAAGTTCTCTACTGAGAGCCTATCCCTAATAATCTCACAGGAAATCACGGGATGAGAAACCACACTCACAAACTGCTCTCAGGTATGACGCTCTCTACATATTATCCGGGCACATACACCTCAGCGGATATTTGAAGTGTACATATCATGTCGCACAATGCAGATTGCCGCCCACAGCAATGCCGACTGTAGATGCGCCCTGGCACGCAACAACGCTGTTTCGACCTCAGATTTGTTGAGTGTACCAGAACGCATATAGCCCTGCATCAGATGCACCACCTGTTTGCCATTTGTTCCAGAACGACAGAGGTTTCGTAACAAGAGCCGGTAGTAAGAGCGATGGAGCTGTTGGAGGGGATCATCTGACGACCGCCCATAAGCGTTGGCACCAGTCACCAGTGCGTTAATAAGTAGAGCGAGAGTTTCCATATTTCTTCATTTCTCTTTTCACTACAAAACATGATCATATTTTAGTCAAGAAATATAGTAACACATTACTCTCACAAAAAGATCACACTGATACCCTAAAAATTAAAATAGTCATATGGAGCAGCGATCCGTAGATAGATGGAAGTATTTCGTGCTATTATAGCAACGGCTATTCTACGAAGGAGGAGAATAATGATTGCGCATCAACCTAACACCGATATTGAGCGCTTTGATCGCTGGTCTAAAACTTATGAGAACTCGCCACTGCAAAACTGGCTTTTTGACCGCGTGCATCGAGGCATTATCCAGATAGCCGCACAGGTGCTTTCTACAGAGCCAACAGTTATTGCGGATATTGGTTGCGGCACCGGGCGGCTGCTACGCGCAGCGGCGGAGCGCTGGCCTAACGCACGCTTGATTGGCGTAGACCCTGCGGAGGGTATGGTTGAGGAGGCCAAACAGCGGCATCCCGATGCGACCTTCTACGTTGCTACCGCCGAGGCGCTTCCACTGCCCGACTATAGCGTAGACCTGGCACTTAGCACACTTTCCTTTCATCACTGGCAGGATCACGCCGCCGCGCTCCACGAAATAGCGCGCGTTCTGCGTCCTGGTGGCTATTTCATTCTCGGCGATATCAGCGCACCCAGATGGTTAGCACGCATCATTAAGCATGCCAACACCTTCAACCAGGAAAGTATGTACCGCCTCTTCCGCGACGCTGGTCTGGCAGTCGAGGGACAGCGACCACTCTACACACGCTTTGTAAAGGCCACTATTGGGAAACGTCCCCTGATCAAATAAGGTGTAGATATGCCTAAAGAACAATATCCTGTCACAGCGGCAATCCGCTTTCTACGAGAGAAACGGATTGCCTTTGTCCCCCATCTCTACCCCTACGAGGAACACGGCGGCACCCATCACGCTGCCGCTATGCTCAACGTACCCGAACATGCCGTCATCAAGACGCTGGTTATGGAAACCGACACACATGCACCTTTGCTCGTCCTCATGCACGGCGACCGCGAGGTTTCAACACGCCAGCTTGCGCGCAGCATTGGCGCACGCCACGTCGAACCTTGTCCCATAGCGACGGCCCAGAAATATACCGGCTATCTCGTGGGTGGCATCAGTCCCTTCGGCACACGGACAAAACTACCCATCTATGTCGAGGCCACTATCTTCATGCTCGCCCGCATCTACATCAACGGAGGCAAACGAGGTTTTTTGATTGAGCTTGCCCCCCAGGACCTGCGCACCGCGCTTGCTGTGCAAGAAGTCAACGTCGCTCTTGAGCCATCATAGGCTATGGCACTGAGCCAGATCACGTTGACAACTTGCACAAGTTAATTAGCTTTGCAATCGGTCCTCACAAGCCCATCCTTAGCGCTGTGGTGGATAGTTTGGTTGCGGTGGATAAGGTTGTTGCGTCGGCTGACCCCAGCCCTGCTGAGATTGTTGAGGCCACTGGGATGGCTGAGCTTGTGGATACAGGGAGTACGGTGCCTGCTGTCCTGTAGGTGCCGAGGGAGGCATCTGTCCCCATTGGCTCCATTGTTGCGCTGGTTGCTGAGAAGGCGCGGGCGCAAACTGCGAAGGCGGCGGCGAAGCCGGTGGTTGAGGTGCCCACTGTCCACCATGTTGCGGCATAAACTGTTGTGGTGGTAGCGGCGATTGTGGAGGGGCGGATTGTCCCCACTGCTGCGGCATACCGGCGGCACCGAACTGCCCGGCTTGCCCTGGCAACTGGCCCCAGGACTGTCCCCCGTTGTTAAAAGGTATCGGCTGCTGCACGCTCTGAGCGGCGGCTTGAGCGGCGTGTTCCTCACGTGCCCTGCGATCATTGCGCACGTGTCGCCAGATGTAGAGTGCCACCAGAGCAACAATTGCCAGCAAGATGACTACATCCAGGTCGTGGAAGATGGGAGCCAGGACGTTGAGGTGATCGCCCAGGATAACCCCTACGTAGGCTAAACCCAGGCTCCAGGGAAACGAGCCGAGGAAGGTATAGATGCAGAAGCGTGCGAAAGGCATCTTTGCAATACCTGCCGGTAAGGAGATGTAAGTTCGTACAACCGGAAGTAAGCGGGAGAAAAAAGCCGTAGCGCTACCCCAACGCTGGAAAAAAGCGTCTGCTTTATCAGCGTCATGTTGCGAGATCAAGACATAACGGCCATACTTTAGCATAAGAGGGCGTCCGCCAGCGTAGCCAATCCAATAGGCCCCGGTCGAACCGATTAAACACCCCAATGAACCGGCCAACGCGACCAGCACGAGGGCCAGCGGTGTACTGATGCCATGCAAAATTTTTCCACTGGCAATCATAATACCCGCCAGTGGCATCACAATCTCACTTGGAAGAGGTATACAACAGCTTTCAATGGCCATCGCCAGGACAATTCCTAGCAGACCGGTCGAGACATAAAGATTGGTAATAACTTGAGTCAGAATATCAGTTATATGTGACAAGAAACAGCCTCCTTCGCAAACCGACACATTTGCCAAACCCAGCCAACTATAACACACTTTGCCCCAGGAGGCTAGCTGCTATAGTACGAAGGGCACGGTCAGTTCACCACTTTCACGCTATTGATAGCAGTCGCACATGAGAGGAACATGAGAAAGCGTGGCCCAACTGACCTTTTTGTCCGTCAAGCCACGCCTTTGTCGCAAAGAAGGCTATTGAGCCTGCAATTCACCTAACGTAACATTGACGGTGAGTTGTTGCGTGCCGCGCACCACTTTGACAGGCACCGTCTGCCCGACGCTATAGTTGAGAAGCGCATCAGCCAGAGTGCTTGTGTCTGTCACTTGCGTGTTGCCGATCTGCACAATTACATCGCCGACCTGGAGACCGGCTTTCGCAGCGCCACCGCCGGACTGCACACCCACAATCAGCACGCCCTGGTTGACACTCAGATTATCTTGTAGAGCAACCATCGGCGTCACATCCGTCACCTCCACACCTAGCGCGGCGCGTCCGGTATGTAAAACACGGCCATACTGAATAATCTGCTTGACGATAAAGCTGACGCGGTTGGACGGAATGGCGAAACCAACTCCACTCGCCGGTGTATTGAACTCAGGGTCAATAGCCGTCAACGTTGGAATGCCGATGAGTTGCCCCTGTAAGTTCACTAGCGCGCCACCGCTATTGCCTGGGTTGATCGGCGCATCAGTCTGAATCGCGCCCGGAATAGTCGCGCCACCCTGACCCTCATTGACGGTACGGTTGAGCGCGCTAATGATGCCACTCGTGACCGTCTGCGTAATGCCAAGCGGGTTGCCAATCGCCAGCACATCCTGGCCCACTTTCAACTGCGAGGAGTCGCCGATAGATATCACAACCATGTTAGCTGGTGGATTGACCTTCACAACCGCCAGGTCATCAGCAGCATCAGTACCCACAACAGTGGCATTTTCCGTGTGACCATTGCTGAAAACAACCTGTACCTGCCGCGCCCCGGCAACCACATGGTTGTTTGTCACGATGTAGCCACGCTTATCGATGATAACACCGGAGCCAATCGCCCCTCCTTGCGCGGTCTGCACGTTAATCTCTACGACAGCAGGGCTGACATTTGCAATCACCGCCTCACGCACGGCTTCAATATTATTGCTGCTTAGCGGAGGGATCGTCGCAACCGGCGTCTGCTGCCCCTGCTGCAATGGGGCCGGATTCTGAGTCGTTGCTGTGCCGCTGCGTCCAAATTCCCAGCCAGCCGCAAAGACGACCACGCCAAAGAGGAGCGCCACCAGCATCGTAACTAGCACCGCCAGCCACGTGCGGGGCGTGCGGCGACCGGGGCCAGGAGGGGTCGGTGGAACATTACTATTGTAATAAGAGCCGCCCGGTAGCATCGGTGGCACGGGCGAATTGTCCGCGATTGTCGGTTGATTATTAGTATCTTGTGGATCATTATTCACGTAGTACATTTGGAGCCTCCCCTGTCTATATGCCTCAGTATAACTGCTTATTACACGAGTGACCTTTGTCTGTGTATACCATAGCGCACTATCCTCAAATTTCTTTACGACATTTGTAAAATCTTTGTATGAGATTGCCTGCTAGCCCTTGTCCGTTCAGCCCAATAATGAGATAATGTACATCATAAATAGAGAACGGAAGAGCGCAAAATAATGAAAATCAACGAACAGCCATCTTGTGTCGAGGATATGGTAATATCCACCCACAGGAACCAGCACATGCAGATAGATGAACAATCAGCACAGGATATCTCACAAGTGGAGTACGAACAGTTGATACAACGCGCACAACAATACTTACAGGAGAAACAGTGGTCAATGGCGGCGGAGATATTTACCCAACTGGCAGAGAGAGACGAGGAGAACGAGGAAATCTATCTCGGCCTCGCCACTGCGCAAGATGCCCTCAACCAGTTCGAGCAATTAGAACACACCGCGCGCCATCTCCTGGAACTCAATCCAGGTTCGGCCCAGGCGCTGGCTTTCAAGGCACGCGCCCTCCAGAAGCTGGAGCGCATCTCGGAAGCTACTATTGCCAACGATCAGGCCCTGCTGCTCGATACCAACCTGCCCCTGGCCTGGATTAACCGCAGTGGGCTACATCTCTTGCAACAAAAGTTTCCTGAAGCCTTGCGCAGCTCACAACGCGCTATAGAACTGGCCTCTCACGACGCTCGCGCCTGGGCCAATCGCGGGGTCGCCCTGCTCAACTTTGAGCGCCTCGGTGAAGCGCTGGACGCCTTTGAGCGTAGTCTGCAATACGATCCGGCTTCTTTATTCGCATTCCAGATGAAAGGCGAGATTCTCTGCAAAATGGGGCGTATGCAGGATGTCATCCCAAATGCCCGCCGCGCCCTGACGCTTCATCCGGGCGATGTCACCTTGCTCACACAGGCCATCATAGCACTGCGCTCGCTGGAACAGTATGAGGCGCTCCAAGAGGTGGCGCAGGAACTGATCAAGATTACACCCGATAGTCTCTTCGCCTGGGAACACTATATGCGTGGCCTACGCGGCATGGGACGTTTCGAGGAAGCCCGCGATGCCCTTGAGCGCCTGCTTGAGTTTGACCCCTCCAACGTGCGCTTTATGACCATGAAGGCTGATACGCTGTACCGCCTGGAACGCTATCGCGAAGCCGTCGCGGTTGCCGCTCGTGCGCTCAAACTTGATAGCGACTATCTGCCCGCCCGCCGCATCCATGAAAAAGCCATCCGCTTGATGTACCAGCGCAAGAAGTAGCCTCATACCAGGCGTTCAATGAGGGGGATAAGCAGATCATCGCGGCGTTCGAGCAGCACCGGGCGTAGCCGCTCGGAAACCACTACGCGAATACGCCGCTGATGCTGCTCATAGCGTGCGAGATCATCGGGCTGTAGACCGGTCGCCTCCACCCAGGTCATTAGAGGCTCCATGCCAACAGGTGGATGCGCGAAGGAGATCCATACATCCATCCCCCATTTTTCTGGGCGCGGAATATCAAGGAGAAGCTCGTAATCCGCAATCTCCATCTCAAGCACATCGGCAAGCTCAGCCGCCAGTGCCTGCTCAATACGCCGTCGTCGCTGTGCATCCCAGAAAAGCGCTTCAAGGCGCTGGAAGAGACGGCCTGCCGCGCTGCTTACCTCTACCACCACCTTATGCGGTTGACGCAATTCTAAGGCGGTTGCCAGCGCGCGTACTCCGGCAGGCATGGTTTCCCCGGCTAGCAACATCAACAATGAGGTATCGTTCAGGCCAGGCAACTGTTCGGCACGCAATGTCTCACTCAGCAATGCCTCCTGCACTGCACGTGTGAGCATAACTTGCATAGAGCGCACGGTATGATGCCAGTAGATATTATCAAACATTTCCTGTCTTGCATGCAACAATGAATGCAGTGGACTGATGCCCTTATGTGTGACTACAATTTGACGTTGCCCATGCACTTCCTGCACCCGCAATGCACCTAACAGGCGCGCGACATCCACTCCGCCATAGGGCACATTACACGCGCGCGCGTCACGTGGCAGGTAATCCAGCTTATCGATATCCAGCGCTCCGCTCAGCAAGTGGCTCAACAGTTCGTCATCAGGTGAGAGGGGACGATTCCTGGGCGGATCGATAAAGTCCGCCACCCGTTCTGGCGAAAGCCGATAGTCTCGCTCCAGAATGGTCGCAATCTCGCTCTGCTCAATAATTGTGCGTCCCACCTGTTCATGCAGCACAACAGGCGTGCCCAATCCCTCTATCGTATGAGAGAACGGGTAATGACCGATATCGTGCAGGAGCGCCGCCACCACCAACGTCTGCATACTACTCACTGAGACACCCTCAAGGCCACCATCCGCTCCACGCTGCAAAAGCGCACGCAAGGCGCGCACAGCAAGATGATAACAACCCAGACTATGTTCATAGCGTGTGTGAGTGGCTCCAGGCCAGATACGATAGACGAACCCCAGTTGCTTGATCCCTTGCAACCGCAAAAACGCCGCTGTACCGATCAACTTCACTTCACGTGGCCCCAACGGAATGAGATCATACAAACTATCGCGTACCGTGCTGCAAGGACACTCATCAGGCAGCAAGGGAAAACCATCTACCACAGGCACAGCGGCATATGCATGATAGGGCTGGGTATTACTAGAAGCATCGTGATTGCCGCGCATGCGGCGTTTCGTCCGCGCATTATATGTGTTATCAGATCGTACTTCTTTCATGTTCATACCTGGATTGTATCAGAGGTCTAGGAATTTTGTCTATACGGAGCAGGTAAAGTTATCCTCATCAACATGCCTCGTTGTACAATTCAAACAGAACAGCACACTTCTCAATATATACACAACACCGCACAATTTAACTTGCTTTTAATATTTGCCATCCAATATATCTTATTAGATGACAATAGTACTATATAATGGTAATTTCCATTCTAGAAACACAATAATGATTTTCACATTATTGTGAAAGGAGACGAAGATTTTCAATGAAAGAGCGTTTCTGGGGGACGAAACAATCGTCACGCATCATGAGCATTGTTATACGTCTCGGATTAGCTACCGCTGCCATCGCGGGCAGCATCCTGTTGGGATGGCTTCTCATTAGCAGCACACACCATGCACAAGCTGCTAACCCGAAAGCCACATCAACATCAACCCCGCTACAGGTCGGGCCGGTCAATACAGCCTGGTATCTTGCTGAGGGGCGCGTCGGCAAGAGCTTCCGCGAATATTTGACCATCGGCAACCCGACGCCCAACGCCTGTGCGGTCAACATTCAGTATAACTACGTCATGGACGGCAGTACAACGCCACTTAATAAAACCGTTGCGGTGCAGGTCGCGGCTGCCAGCCGCCTCACCGAATCGGTCAATGGCGATCTTGGCATTGCCGATTCATCGACCAGCGCTGCCTCAGTGGCAACGGTTGTAACGGTGAACAAGACCAGCACACCAAACTGCCAGGGTATCGTAGTCGAGCGACCAATGTACTTCACCAACTTCCAGGGCATCGCCAGCGGTACCGACGTTTTCGGAGCAACGAAACTGGGCACCAAATTCTATTTTGCCGATGTGCCTTCAGGTAGTGTCAATGGTTCTAACTTCACCTCATATATCACCATTCTGAACCCCAACAATACGCCTGCCAATGTCCAGGTCATCTACCCACAACCGTTCGCAGCCCTACAACAGACGTTGACCGTACCGGCTCACGCGCGCGGCACGATTGCGCCTTCACTGGCAGGCTATACCGGCCATATGCCTGCCATTGTCACTTCCACCAACAACGTACCGATTATGGTAGAGCGCCCAACATACTTCTCTAACGTCAATAACGCCAGTGGCGCTTATGATGTCGTCGGTCAACCTGCCCTCGCCAACGACTGGTTCTTCGCGGAAGGCTATACCGGCCCTGGTTTCCAGGAATATCTGACCATCGCTAACCTCGACCCCACCAGCCTGACGGGCAGTGCCAATGTGACGATCCTCTTAAAATCTCAAACAGGGGTAGTGAAGCAATTCACCCTCACCCTGCATAACAACATGCAGCAAATCTGGGACGTCAATGCCAATAACACCTTCGCCGGGTCCACACCGCAAGTCTCGGCAGAGGTGCAATCTACTGGTCAGCAGATCATTGTGCAACGTGAAATCTACTTCACCTACAAACACACCCTGCCAACAGCAGCCATCGGTGGCACCGATACCATTGGGCAGGTCGGTCCGGCCACTCATAGCATCTACAGTTTCGCCGAGGGGTATGCCGCGCGTGGTTACAACGAATGGCTTACCATTCAGAATCCCACCCAGGCCACCGAGAGTATCACGGTTACGCTGCTGAACGGCAATGGACAAACATTCAGTCAAAGCTTTAATGTTGTGGCCAACAGCCGCTATACGCTGGACATCGCCGCGCTGGTACAAACGGCCTTCAATCCCGGCACCAGCAGCACCGCTAACTCGGTTTCTATGACCGTGCAAACGCTCAACGGCCAGCCCTTCATCGCGGAGCGCCCAATGTACTTTAATACCAACGGCGTCTCCAGTTTCGGCGTGCAGGGAGGTAGCAGCTTGCTCGGCTACGTCGGTGGCTAAACCGACCAGCAACCATCAGAGCAGAGGCAACAGCAGGATTTGCATCAATTTCCTGCTGTTGCACCCTGACTTGATAGTTCTTTCAGGAAGCTAATAGCTACCTGCACCTGTGGCTTCCCGCATCCTGGACAATATGCTCCTCCAGAGGGAATATTCAACCAGTATCCGCTCACGGTATCTTGCGTCGCTAATACGGCCCGATACAATTCGTCGGCGGTCACCTTTTTCCCATCTGGATTCGTACTCAATCCCGCCAGCACCTCCACATGTGGATTCGCCGCCTTCGCCTGCATAACTGCTTCTTTCACAAATGTCTTATATTGCTCCAGATTCATCTCAGAACCTTGTGCTTGTATCTCATATATATCAGCATAACGGGCGGCTGCCGCAACAAACCCTAGCTGCAAAAATCGTTGATATATTGTCCCTTGCGTAGATGCCTGCAACTGCACCAGGTCAGTTGCAGGCGTAGCGATAAAAAGGAGATGATGCTGATGCACAAGCTGAGCAGCAAGCCGGTAGTACAACGCGGGATCACGTTGCTCCTGTACAGGAGTAAAACGCCACGATTCATTATCATAAACAACTGCTTTTACCATAGGACTGATCATTTCTCGCTCAAAAGCCCGTTGCAAGGTCGCGTAACTGGTGAAACTGATTGTTGGCACACTCAACCAGTCTGGCGGCTCACCTGTCGTACTCGCTCCTAAGAGATAGGTATCAGGATTGTCAAAATACGTTTTAGCAAGGGTACCTGACGGATCAGTTTGCTCAAGTAATCTGAGAGCTGCATTCGAGATGAGCCATATATACTTGTGTGGGGTTGGTGTGAGCGAAGTAGCAGATGATAGGCTACTACCTTGATTTATACAAGCTGCCAATAAAAAAGCTACCAAGCAAAGAGCCATCAGCCAGCATAACAGGCATTTTGCCTCTACATGTTTCATGTTCCTCTCTCCTTCAACATTTTGACCTCTATCATTTTACTCCTATCGGTATAGTGGCAATAGAGCAGGTAATCATACCTGTATGCGTTTGTCCAGTTCCCGTGAGGATGTGAAAAACCTATGCAGAGTCTCTCTCACCAACCTGATGCTGACAGGAACACCCCAACGGCGTCAGTACGATCACTCGGCTTGTTTATACGCATGAGTATCGCGTCGCTGGCGATCCTCGCCAGTGGTATATTAGGCTGGAACATTCTCTTTACCCCTCATGCCTACGCGATCAGCTATACCCAGGCCGCAACAGCAACCAATCCCTGGGCAATTACCTTTGATACTGCGGGCCATCTCTGGGTTGCGGAACCAGCTTGTGATGCCTCGCCCGTCTGTGGCACACCCCCGCCAGGTGTGATCGGCGAATATAGTGTCGCCAGTGATACCCTGGTACAGAATTTCAATCCGCCGGTCAACGTCATCTATAACCCCGTCTTCCTCGTCGTTGATAATAATGGCAACGTCTGGTTCACTGACCCGACACACAATGCTATTGGTGAACTGGTACCCTCGACCAATACCTGGACAGAGTGGACAGCCCCGACGCCTAATGCCGCACCGTATGATCTGCTCTTGAACGGCGGCAACCTCTGGTTCACCGAAATTCAAGGCAACAAGATTGGCTTCTTTAACACCACCAGCCACGCTTTCGTCGAGAACGCCATTCCCACCGCCGGAGCCAATCCCTACGGCATCACGCAGGCTCCCAACGGGCACATCTGGTTCACCGAAAACGGCACGAACAAACTCGGCGAATTTAACCCGACCAGCACCGGCACAATCACGATTACCGAACATACCATCGCCAATCCCGGCCCCCACCTCTTAACAGTCGATAGCCAGGGCAATGTCTGGTTTACAGAGGGGTTCCTGGGCCAGATCGGCAAATTCAATCCCTCGACCAACCAGGATATTGAGTACCAGGTTTCTATCGGCGTTTGCCCGACGGCAACACCCGGCACAACACCAACACCGTGCGCCGGTACCCATATCTCCGGCATTCAGCTTGATAGCAGCGGCAACGTCTGGTTCGACGACTCGCTCGACAACCGTGTCGGTGTTCTCAACCCGTCCACCAGCACCTATCAAGCTATCAGCCTGATTACGCCGACCGATGCAAACCCGCATCCCCACGATGGTTTCTTGCTAGACGGGCAGGGTAATGTCTGGATCAGCGAACAGTTCGGCTTCATGATAGACAAGATTCCTACGAGCCTGATCGCTCCCTCATCCACTGCAACACCAACCACGACCAGCACGACCACGCCCTCGCCAACTGGCACGCCACCACTCAACCCACCCGTCGCGCCGGTCAATAAGATATGGTACTTCGCCGAGGGGCACGTCGGTAAGCAGTTTCAGGAATATCTGACGCTCGATAATCCCGATCCTGTCAACTCCTGTGCCGTCTCAATTCAATACCTGTATACCTTTGACAACACAACCGCATTAAATAAGAAAACGGTCAACGTCACTATCCCACCTACCTCACGTCTAACCGAGCCGGTTAATGCCGACCTGGGCATTCAGCCCTGGCAGACTGCGGCGGCGGATGTCTCAACGATTGTCACGGTAAACAGCACCAGCACACCAGCTTGCACCGGTATCGTGGCTGAACGCCCGATGTACTTCAACTATCACAATGTCCTTAGCGGTAGTGATACGCTGGGCGCGACGCACCTGAACACCAGTTTCGTCTTTGCCGATGTGCAGACTCAGACCGGCTCCAACTCGTTTATTAACTCATACTTCACTATTCTCAATCCACCCACAGGTCAGGCAGCCACAGTCACAGCGAGCTACTACGCTGGCGGGCATATCGTCGGCACACAGAGCATCCAGGTTCCCGCCGGTGCCCGCCGTACCCTGACACCCGATCCCCTGAATCTGCCTCAGCACGTCATCGCCGTCGTCACCTCGACCCAACCCGTCGTTATCGAGCGTCCAAGCTACTTCTATAATATCAATGAGGGTAACGCCGGTACAATCTCTGGTGCCGCCAGCGTTGTTGGCGCGCAGACAACCGCTAGCGACTGGCTCTTCGCTGAGGGCTACACAGGTGGACGGTTTCAGGAATATCTCGTGCTCGGCAATACCGGCAGCAGTGCGGTCAATGCGCTCATCAAGCTGGAGTATCAGGGTGGTCACACGCAAACAATTCAGGTGACGGTCGCGGCCCAGAGCCAATACATCATGAACGTCAACCAGTTCTATAGCCATCCGAGCGGTACCTGTGATACCACACCCTGTAAGCTCACACCAGAAGTTTCGGCGGAAATCAGAAGCAACACACCCATCGTCGCACAACGCGAACTCTTCTTCCAATACCAACACAGTACACTATCAACTGTAGGCCTGACGGACGTGATGGGGCAAAGCGGGCCAGCCACCTTCAGCGCCTATAGCTTCGCCGAGGGCTACAGCAATCGTGGTTACAACGAGTGGCTCACGCTCCAGAATCCCACAGCGAGCAACGAAACCATTACCATCAAGCTGATGAACGGATATGGACGCACCTACACACAGACGTTATCGGTCGCGGCCCAGAGTCGCTCCACCATCGACATCACCGCCCTGGTGCTGCAATATCTCGTACACAGCGGCGACGACCATCGCGGCTACGAGGTTTCGATGACCGTCAGCGCTGCCACCGGCTCCCCTTTTGTGGCCGAGCGCCCGATGTACTGGAACACGAGCGGCGGCAGTTTCCCCACACGAGGCGGTAGCGACATTCTCGGCTATGTCGGGAACTAAGCAGCGGACTAGAGAGGACTAGAAGCGGCTCTGTGAGTCAGAGATGGCTTGCAGAGTCGTTCCTAATATTTATATTATAATTTCTAATCTATTGAGATTAAATTTTGAATTAATGCATACATGGAAATATTCTCTTAAAGAGGTTAGCGCTCTTCCCTTTTTGGCCCAAGAGTAGTATAGTACATGCACAGTTCCAACCTGACTACAAATCAATACTAATTGTGAGCCTTAAAGGTGGACGGAATCGTATGATTGCAGAGTCTCTAGTAAATCACCAATACAGTATTGCCGATATTTTTTACTCTTATATCAGAAATAATGAGACAACACCTCTATTTCTGGTAGGAGACGCTCTTTCCGTTCTTAAACAAATTCCTTCGGACTCCATTGACATGTGTATGACCAGCCCGCCATACTGGCAAAAACGTCAATACGACAATGGCGGCGTTGGCTTAGAAAACAACTATCAGGACTATATTATCAACATTCTCGCCATTACGAAAGAGATCAAAAGGATACTAAAACCTACAGGTTCATTTTGGCTTAACATAGGTGATAGTTATCTCAACAAGAATCTGATCGGTATTCCTTGGCGCATTGCCCTTCGGCTTACCGACGAACAACAATGGGTTTTGCGCAACAGCATTATCTGGAATAAAGTAAAGGGCGGGCTTGATAATACAACAGATCGCTTAGCAAATACGCATGAAAATCTCTTTCACTTTGTTAAGAGTGCTAAAGGCTACTATTATGATAGCGACCAGCTTCGCTCAGATCCCCGGAAATCTAGAGTCGTTAATGGAGCCGTCGTCTCTGCAACTGGCGTCAGCGGGATCAGGTATAAACGTCAAATAGAGCTTTCTACTGCTTTAACACCTGCTGAAAAGGATGAGGCACTGAAAGCACTCAATGAGGTGCTAAGAAAAGTTAGTGAACATGAGATAGATGATTTCAGAATGATTATCCGGGGACAGCAACGCACTACTCATTCCAATTCAGAAAAACTCTCAGGAAGAGCAAAAGAGCTAAAAGAGAAAGGGTTCTATTTTTTACTCTATCATCCAAAGGGTAGCAAACCCGGCGATGTATGGGAGATCATCCCCGAAGACCGACAGGCTCGATTTGAGCATTTTGCCCCTTATCCAGAAGACCTATGCAAAATCCCTATTCTGGCCACCTGTCCGACCAATGGAATAGTGATTGATCCTTTTTGTGGTACAGGCACAACCAACTATGTAGCCAGGACACTCCAGAGAAAATCCATCGGCATAGATATTTCAAAAGAATACGTGCAGTTTGCTGAGGAAAGGTGTTCAATATTGCTATGACAAAAATCCTTGAAATGTATGGTGTCTCAACACGATCAAACAAAGTTGTTGACTGGGAAAATATCGTGCTGCAAGAATACTGTCCTTATTTAAACAGAAGATGTTATAAAACAAGGAAGAGCAATCCAAATGTCACTATTGGAACCTGTACCGTAACTTATGGTAAAGAAGAGAAGAACGTTATCATTTGCCCAGCCCGTCTTCTGGAGAGACGACAGATATTTATAGATTGTTTGCATTTGCTTACTCTTCATGAACCGGGTAACGAATTACACATTGTTCCAGAAATTAGCATTCCAGGTGGCAACGTAGACTTTTTCCTTGTCTCTGCGAGAAAATATGAGATTAGAGACTTTGTAGGACTGGAACTTCAAACGCTAGATACAACAGGGACAACATGGTCTGACCGACAAAGATTTCTCTATTCGCAAGGTTTCAAGGTCGATACTGAAACCTTGTTAACTACTTACAATAGAACTTTTGGCATGAATTGGAAGATGACAGCTAAAACCATCTTAATGCAAGTCCACCATAAAGTTCAGACATTTGAGGAGATCAATAAACATCTGGTGCTGGTAATACAAGATCATTTCATGGACTACATAAAAAAAGAGTTCCAGTTCAGTCATCTCAATCAGGCACGCCTCGGTGATTCTGCTCAATTTCATGTTTACGGCTTACAAGCCGCAGAGGATCTCTCATACCACCTGGAACTTAGCTCTCGCTTTAGCACTGACGCGAATGGTATTGCAAGAGGATTGGGATTACAAACCAGTTCAAAGTTAGAAATTGAGGAGATTGTCGGTATCTTAAAAACAAAGATTTCAGAACGCACGCGCTTTACGTTATCTTAATTGAGGTTTAGACTAATTCCTCATAGAACGGCCTATAGAGCGGGATGAGACACATTCTTGCGAAAATTGCTCCAGTGGCTTCCCAGGCCGATTCACGGAAAATTAGTCTAAACTCCAAATCTTAACGCGAGTACGAAAATCTCTTGTCTCTACTTGCTTCCTAAAACCAGGATTTCCAATATCAAACAAGTGATATACTTAATAGGTAAAGAGCGTTCTTAGCGCGACGGCTCATGGGGGCCGCCGCGCATCCTTTCATAGAATGTGTACAACGTATGGATTTAATACCACCGGATATTAAACTGCTCGTAATTGATATTGATGGCACATTATTAACACCAGAGCGCAAGATCACTGAGCGCACCCGCGCCGCCATTCATGCCGCGCAGGCCGAAGGTATTGTTGTCACGCTAGCGACGGGCCGCCGCTACACCAATACTGCTCCTATCGCCGATGCGCTGGGCCTCTCAATTCCGCTCATTCTTTGCGACGGCGCACTCATCCTTCAGCATCCCCAGGCGACCATCCTACACACGCAGTCGCTAACCGCCAGCGTAGCCAACGAGGTGGTACACATTCTGGCTCGCTATGGCATACAGCCGGTCGTGCATCACCTTAACGGTAGAGGTGAAGAAATCTGGACGGGGCCAGAAAGCTTCGATACACCCTGGCTCAGCGAATATCTCGCTACTTTTCCCGACCAGATAACACGTTTTCCGCTCAGCGAACTGTGCCAGGGCAAACCAGACCCCTTGCGCGTTGTAGCTTTCGCACCAGAAGAGGCAATTTACACGCTCGCGCCTGAAATCTCGGCACTGGCATGTAGCTGGAACTCGATTAAGCAGGGCAATTACGGTAGCGCGGAGATGGCGATTATGCACCCGTATTGCAGTAAGGCCAGTGGCGTCGCCTGGATGGCCCGCAGTCTCGGCATTGCAATGAGCGAGGTGATGGCAATAGGCGATAACAATAACGACATCGAAATGCTAGAGGCTGTTGGCTGGGGAGTGGCCATGGGACAGGCTTCAGAGGCGGTGAAGTCGATAGCGCGGGCCGTGACCACCCGCAACACAGAGGATGGGGTGGCCCTGGCTATTGAGCGTTACGCGCTACGTCGAGCCGCCAGCGCTGACTCGAACTCTTTCAGGCGCGCTATTTGACGATGATTGGGAGCGGCCTGCCAGCGTTTGCGCTGCACAAGAGCCAGCGCGTCACGAGCATGCATGCCGTTATAGACCAGCACCGCGCAGGTCAGTAACACGCTTCGCCCTACGCCATGCTCACAGTGGATAAGGACGCGCCCCCCCTTCTTGATGCGCGCGGTAGCCCATTCGGCACCACGCATCAGGTCTTCGACACTCAACGGGTAAGTATCGGGCGTAGGTAAATAGAGAAGCTGGATATGTTCGCGCGCCAGTGCCTGTTCATCATCCTGATATTCGGAACGTGTATCGATCACATCGGTCACGCCAAGCAAGCTTAACGCTCTGATATCTTCGGGACGGATGCGGCCCCCGACCGCCAGATGATCCGTCACCCAACTCATATTCAAGGTATCGGGCAACGGAATATGTAGCGAACGCGCCAGCGCCTCGCTCTTCGAGTTTTCAGGAAAGAGATGGGCGGCCACGCGCGTCCAGAAACGGTACATGACACGCACCAGGCCGGTCGAGGCCCAGCGCGTGGCGGAGAAACGCAAGTGAGGGCGCTCACCTTCCGGCGCGGTCGGCGGCGGTGGCCCCTCGTGTTCTTGCTCGCGGATTGTCTCCGGGGTTGGCAGCGTCTCTGCCTTATCAGTATCACCAAGCACTGCCGGTGCTTTTAACTCGAACTCGGCTAAAATCTGCTCTTCTTGTTCCCCAAACGGTGGAGGAGTGGTTGGATTGAACGCCATGCACATAATTCCTTATTTGTCGCGCAACATCACCCGCTGTAATGCTGCAATAGCACACTCTATCATGCTATCGTCTGGCTCGCGCGTCGTCAAGCCTTGCAATGCCAGGCCGGGGGTCAGTAGCCAGCGCACTACACGATAGCGATAGTTAGCTGCTCCGGCCCGCATCAGTTCATAAGCAATACCCGCCACGACAGGCAATAAAGCGATACGGGCCATAATTCTGGTGAATAACGAGTAGTTCGGTACCAGAGCGAAGATAAAGATTGAAACCACCATTACCAGCAGCAGAAAACCAGTACCGCAGCGTGTATGTACACGCGAGGCCAGGCGCACGTGTTCAACATCCAGTGGCTCACCCTGTTCCATCGCGTTGATAGCCTTGTGCTCTGCACCATGATAGCCAAAGACGCGCTCGACATCTGGCACACGCCCAATCGCGCTCAGATAGCCAATCAGCAGCCCCAGGCGCAGCAGGCCCTCGGTCGTCACATTGATTAGACTGTGATCGCTTTCACCGGCAGTACGTCCTAACAGGCGCGTGAAGAGATTAGCCAGCAAGACGGGTCCGACAAAGAAAACCACCACCGCCATGCTCATCGAGAGAAGCAGGCTCAATATCAGTCTGGCATTGTCGGTGGGTGGCTTATCCGTCTTCTGTTCATCGCGTACCGCTAAAGAAACGCCCCCCTCGGCCTCACCGGTCGCAATAGTCCCGCCGACCAACGAGGGAGCATCCGCCTCACCAGCAGCGATGGTTGCTGAGAGCGTCATCATACGCGAACCCAGCACCAGCGTTTGCCAGAGCATCAGCATACCGCGCAGGAAAGGTAAACGAAAAATGGGATTCTGATAAATACGCGGGTTGAGTGGCTCTTCATAGAGGTAGAGCGTACCATCGGGACGCCGCCCCGCCATAGCAATTGTTGTGCGTCCACGCATCATCACGCCTTCGATAACGGCCTGACCACCATAGTAAAAGGTTTTGCTGCTGGCAAGCGCCAGCTTCACCAGCATGCGACACCACCAACCGTGTCGCGGTGTTGTGTTTTTCCGCATATTGTTCTATTCCATCTCTATGACTTACGATCTATGGGAGGAATCGAGCGCCGATTTGAGAGACTTTGAATACGCAAATGGGCCAGACGCTCCATCACCGACCCCTTCAATAGTGGTTTCGATAGACGACGACGAATGCGCCGCAGGCGAATAGCGGAACGTAGTCGCCCGCTCATCTTCTGCTGCCGCCGTCGCCAGCGCGCAGATTGCCAGGGGCCTGGCGCGTCCGCCGGGGGCAGGTAGCTGAGAATACAGTGTGCTATATCAAAGGAAGCTCTGGAACGACAGAGACGCAGCGCGTTCTCCTGCTGTACCTTGCGCTCCGGTGAACCCGGCTTGATATAACGTCTGATGGCATCCACCAACTCAACCGGATCATGCGCCATCACACCCACCTTGTTCCCGACCACAAAATCAACGTTGCCCTCTTCCTGCCCCGGCACGTAGCCACTCAAGATGATCGGGAGGTTACAGCAGAGTGCCTCGCAGATGGTGCCTGGGCCGGCCTTCGTTACAATCACGTCGGAAGCGTGCATCAGTTCCGGCATATTATGCACAAAACCGAAGATTTTTGCTGGCACATGCAGGCTGGCATGGGTACGCTGAAGATGGGCATAGAGCGTGCGATTTCGTCCGGTGACAACCAGCAATTGAACGGGCAAACGCGCATGGGAAATAGCACGCACTGCGGTCTGCAAGCCACCAGCACCATCTCCGCCACCTACCAGCAGCACCACCGGCAGATCGGGGCGCAGGCCAAAACGCTCTCGCAGTTCGTGCTTGCTGGCTACCGGATGGGTAAACTTGGGATCGATGGGCATACCCAACATATGAACCTTTTTCGGATCAAGGCCACGTTGCAAGTACAGTTGTTTCGCCTCTTCAGTAGGCACGATATAGCAGTCAGCCCCTTCCGCAAACCAGGAGTAATGAATGGTAATCAGGTCAGTCACTACGGTGATAAAGGGCACTGGCAGTCCAAGCTCGCGGAGCGCCTGGATCGAGACACGGTTGAGCAATGGATGAATCGAGACAATCACGTCAGGCTGCACAGTGGTAAACAGGCGCAACAACCCGTTCTGAATCAACGGCGTTGCCACTGTATTAAATGCTTCTACCGTCTCCGCCCGATTGCTCATATGAAAGACTTCTCCGAAGAGCTTGGGGTTGTAGCGGATTGTTGGCCCATATAGCTTGACGGCCTCGCGCAATGGAAAGCGGCTATATTCTTCAAAAACATCGACTATTTCGACCCGATAACCAGGGGGGGGAAACTGGGAGGTCTGAGTTTGCGATAGCGAGCCGGAGGGAACTTGCGGGGCAGCGTCATCCTGTGTCGATTGCGCATAGACGCCACCGCTGCGGCTGGCTACCCACGACTGCTGGCGTGCCTGCCATGCCTCTTGCTCCTCCTGCTCAATAATCCTGAGTGCGCTATGAATAGCGTTCGCGGCACTGCGGTGCCCGGCCCCCGTATCCGCGATCAGGAAGAGGATCGTTCGTTGCCTGGCGTTTTCCACGTGACTTACCCCTTTAACAGCAATAAAAGTAGAAAAAGGGATAAAGGACTGCTATACACTTCCTTTACCCCTCTCTCATATGTTTTCTCTTCGTAGATGTGCAGCCTTATCCTACTCTTCTTGCAGGTTAAAGCGTTTGCGGAACCGCTCCACACGCCCGGCAGTATCAAGAATGCGCTGCTGACCCGTAAAGAACGGGTGGCACTTTGAACACACGTCTACTTTGAGTACCGGCTTCGTACTCATGGTCTGAAAGGTGTTGCCACAAGCACAACTTACCGTGGCCTCTACATAATTTGGATGAATCCCCTTTTTCATGGCTGCTCCCACTTTATCAACAAGTATTTTTTGCACTTAACAGGTATAGTCGGCAACGTTTCCGTGTCAATACCCGGAACGGAATTACCCCGATTGTACACGCATAGCACCGCAACGTCAATAGTCGCTAGCAATAAGAACACAACTTCGCCTACTTTTATGCCCACACGGCACAGACAGGATATGATACACTACAATGGAATCGGAACCACAGAGGCATGTTGATGAATGTCTCCAAACAAACACGACAATATTATAGGGATGGGATTGATCGCGCAGTGGATACGATCAATCGTGTTCCTTACAGAATGGTCATCACCCCTGATATTACAAGGAACATATAATCGCATGATTGAACGCTACTCACTACCGGAGATGGCCGCTATCTGGTCGGCCACCCGTAAGACTGATACATGGCTCCAGGTTGAGCTACTCGTCTGCGAGGGCTGGGCGCGTGAAGGCGTCATTCCCCAGAACGCTCTCAACAAAATTCGCCAGGCGCGCTACGATATGCAGCGTATGCGCGAGATCGAGCAAGAAACACATCATGACGTAATCTCTTTCCTGCGCTCTGTTCAGGAACAGCTTGGGCCGGAGGGCCGCTTCATCCATCTTGGCCTTACCTCCTCCGATGTGCTGGATACTGGACTGGCCATTCAGATCAAAGAGGCCGGCACCTTGCTCACAAAGGCGCTAGATGAACTGACACAGACTGTCGGACAGGTAGCCGTGCAACACAAATATACTTTGATGGCCGGACGCACACACGGTATCCACGCCGAACCGATTACCTTTGGCCTCAAGTTGGCGCTCTGGTACGACGAGTTGCGACGACAGCAGCAACGGCTGACCGAAGCATTAGAGCAGATAGCCGTCGGCAAAATCTCCGGTGCCGTCGGAACGCATGCCACCGTGCCGCCACAGATCGAGGAGTTTGTCTGCGAGCAACTTGGCCTGAAGGTTGCGCCTATCTCCAGTCAGATCATCCAGCGCGACCGTCACGCCCACTTCATGACCACGCTGGCGTTGATCGGTAGCTCTATCGAGAAGATGGCACAGGAGATTCGCCACCTGCAACGCACCGAATTGAGCGAGGCGTTCGAGCCTTTCGGCTCCGGTCAACAGGGTTCCTCGGCCATGCCCCATAAACGTAATCCCGAACTGTGCGAGCGTTTGTGTGGCCTGTCGCGCGTCCTGCGTGGCTTTGCCGTGACTGCGATGGAAAACGTTGCCCTCTGGCACGAACGCGACATCAGTCACTCCTCAACCGAGCGCATCATCATTCCCGATGGCTGCACGTTGCTACACTATATGCTGCATATCTTCACCAGAGTCATGCAGGGGTTGCAGGTAGATGCCGAACGCATGCAGGCTAACCTGAACATGACCGGCGGCCTCGTCTTCTCCCAACGCATCCTGCTCGCGCTGATCGACAAAGGGGTAGGCCGTCAAGAAGCCTATAAGATGGTGCAGCGTAACGCTAAAAAGGTCTGGAGCATGGCGAGCAAAGGCCCCGTTCAGGGGCCAGCCCTGCTTGAAGCACTCAGCAATGACGAGGAAGTGAACAGGTATCTCTCTGATGAAGAACTCAAGGAGTTAACCGATACCGACTACTACACCAAATACATCGATACCTCGTTCAAGCGTGTCGGCTTGTAACAGCCCTTTCTACACGGCGGGATAATCCCTCGCCGTGTAGAAGATGGCAGTTATTTCACGCGGCTCACGTACTGGCCCGTGCGCGTATCAATGCGAATCTTGTCGCCAGGGTTGACGAATAGAGGCACGTTGACCACAGCGCCCGTCTCTAATGTAGCAGGCTTGGTCACGTTGGTCGCAGTATCACCGCGCACACCCGGCTCGGCGCTCACTACCTCAAGCTCCACAAAGTTGGGCATCTCGGCAGCGATAATCTGTTCCGTTTCGCCATCAACCAGCAATTCTACGACATCCTGCTCCTTCAAGAAACGCACCGCATCGCCGAGCAATTCTTTTGGCACCGGTTGCTGATCGTAGGTTTCTGTATTCATGAAGATGTAGTCATCGCCATCAGCATACAGGAATTGCCAGTTCTGATGCTCCAGGCGTACCTCCTCAACCTCTTCACCCGCACGGAACCGCTGCTCAATCACGCGCCCCGTCCTGATGTTTTTCAAATTCGTGCGCACAAACGCGCGCCAGTTTCCGGGACTAACGTGATGGAACTCGGTAATCATATACAGGTCATTGTTAAAGCGAATCACCATGCCGTTGCGAAAATCGGCAGTTGTTGTATTAGCCAATGGAGTTCTCCTCTCTCTGATATCTGATCTACCTATCAGACGTATTCTGTACCGTATCCTACCGAATAGAGAACATGAATGCGGCAGGACTTCCTTCCCATTCGCGTAGAAAGTCAGGGCATATCAGGATCGCTCGGCCACAAAAATGCTGGCCGGTTGGCCCAGAATAACGCACACAACCTTTTTGCTAATCTTCCAGCCCCGCTCGTATAGGACGGTTTCCCAGAGGCGATCCTCGCTGGTCAACGTCACCAGCAGGCCGTCGGGCGTCAGCACACGCCCAAAGCTTTCACAGAGCAAGCGATAGAGTTGACGATTCTCTTCGTGAGAGCCAATCTGTTTCCCGAAGGGCAGGTTAGTGATGATGCGCGTCACACTTGCATCATCAAGCGGCAACTTACGCGCGTCCCAGGTGTGCAAGGTGATCTCGACATCGGCGCTACGAGCATTGCGCTTCGCCATCTCTACCGCCTCGCGCCGCGCATCTCCACCGAGCAACTGTTCAAACGCGCCCAGCAGGCCACGCTCAATCAGGATGGTGCCCGCTCCACACAACGGATCAAGCACGCGATCCTCAGCCGAGGGACGCGAGAGCAGTCCCATCGCCGCTGCTACGGTGGGACGAAGCGACGCCGGCAGATGCTCACGCTTATAGGTACGATGGCGCATACTCGCATCGCTCAGACGTAGCCCGATCAGCGCCTCGCTACCACTGAGCCAGAGCCAGAACTCGACATCCGCGTCATCATCCACCATACGCATGGTAGGGGGTAATACTTTTCGCAGCGCATCTTGCACCGCTTTGCCCGCATCGACGCGCCGGTAGCCATGTTCACCGACCATCTGACTGACCACGCGCCACTTTCTACTTAACGAGCCACCCTGTACCCGTCGCCAGAGTTGCAACGCGACAGCAATATCTGCATGGAGGGTAGCGCTGTGCAGTACACGCAGCGCGTCAGGGCCATAGCCCAGGCCGGTGATATGTGCCAGCGTTACAAAGACATCTTCTACCGTGCGCAAGTCTAATAGCCCGGTCGGTGAGATGGCTGTCTGGAAGATTGCTATTCCGCGCGAGAATTTCACCAGTTCGGCATCGGGTGCCAGAGAGCGCACTTCACTAAAGGCCAGCGTCTCCAGCCCCGGCATCGTCATCACATAAAACGATCTCACGTCACTATCCACCTGTTGGCATATTCCACACGCCTGTTACACACTATCCGCTTACTCAGGCAAGCATCTGTGTCAGCGCGGCAGTATCCTTCACAAATTTTGCCAGGCGTTTCTTCTTGAGGTTTTCGCGCAGTATCCACGTAATGTCACTATCATGCCAGTCGGCGCATTCACGCATGAGCGCGAAGCCCTCCTGCGGTGCTACAGCGGTTGCCACACTCAAGGCATAACCCAGCGTCTTTCTGAGCACCCGGAAATCCTCACTTTTCCGGTTCTCCGGCGGCACCTCGCGCATACGCTGTAAAACAAGGCGCTCTAAGTTGAGTGCCTTGCGTGCCATCTCCTCATTATAGAGGACGATAGGTTCGGCAATAGCCGCGACAGCCGCGCGCTGTTGCAGATATGAACCATCCTGCGCTAATTCCAGCAGATGCTTCAGTACCTCGTCAGGCACAGCAGAGAGCAAACGCTGGTAGGCATGAGCTACCGCTTCGCGCACGCGCCAGTACGAGCTACCGGCGTAATGATCGAGCAGTTCATAGGTTTCGCGCCGCCAGGAGGGTTTAACGGCGGCACACGCCCCGTAGCCGATAATGCCACACATCATCACAAACTCATCGGGCGTATTGCTGCTCACCATCATATGATCGCCATTAGCAAAATAATTCAACAGCGACCGTACATTTTCAGGATGTTTCGGCACGGCAGAGGCTAACAGATAAGCAACATCTTGTGCCAGTTCCAGGTTTGCGCGTGGCCCCGGCAAGCGGCTATTCTCACGGAGATAAAACTCCAATGGGCGATAATTTTCAGTTAAAGCCCGTTCGACCAGCGATGACAGCGTGTCATGCATGCTCACACATCCTTGTCCCTACTTTTCTATATGCCTGGCTATGAGTCCGATGAAAGACATTCCCGCGAGGATAAGACGGCCTTCACGCCAACAGCTATTGTATCACATCCGGCCAGACATCTTGTACCTCTTTATGCAACGCCTCACAGGCTTTGAGCGGCAAGGTCTGACTAATCGCTAGCATGTGTTGACAGGCCAGACGATGCGCAGTGGTCAGTGCCGCCATGCGTGGCACTGCAATATCAGGGCTGACACCACTCCCCTCCCAGTTTGTGCCGGTGATGGGATTAATGGAGCGTCCGCTGGGAATATAAACGCTAAAATGGGGATTCAGACGGTGAATCCGCCCAGGATGTGCCCCGCCCCGCGTGGTTTCGCCGATTAACGTGGCCCGTTTGAGGTTCTTAAGGTTATACGCCAGCTCTTCAGCGCCGGAGAAGGTTTCGCTACTGGTCAAGACATAAACCGGTTTTTCAAGGTAGCGTTTGCCGGGAACATAAGGCAGCGTCCAGAACTGGTCGGCGCGCTCAGGCACGCGCCAGTAGATTGTATTGAGATGTACGGGCCGCGTCGGCAAGAGATAGCTGCATAACAGCGCAATCATTTCAGGTGAGCCGCCATGATTCAGGCGTAGATCAATAATTAGCGCGTAAGTGTCGGCAACGAAGTTCATAGCTGCAACGGCCACCTCGCCCGCGAGATCAGGAGCATAGAGAGCGCGGATATCGAGATAACCGATATTGCCCGCCAGCCGCTCGACTTTATAGAAGCCAAAATGCTGTACTTCACCCAGCTTGATCTGCTCGTATCGCTCCTCTTCGCGCGTCAATGCCTCACGTTCAACATAAAACACTTCCAGGTGCAGATCATGACACACCACGCGCAAATGCTCCGTCAACCGTTGCGCGAACGCTGCCCCTTCTGTGCAGTCATCGTAAGCCCCATCATGCATATGCTGGCGCACCGCCGCCTCCATCTGTAGTGCAATCTCTGGGAAGACATACAGGTCTCGGAGTTTGCTAAGCAACGTTTCGATGATCTCAGTGCGTACAGATGCATCCAGCATGAAATAATTGCTCCTGAACTAACAATAAGGTACAACACCCACCCTAAGTATATCATGCAAAAAAGTCCGAATGCTTGTCCACAACTTGAGTGCCACTGGAGCTTGAGGGAGAGTTTCGCTGCTCACGCGCATCAGACGCCCCCGGTTACATCGGCCACAGAAACCCATGCATTCGTTTCGACAGAACGTGAAATCGCTACCAGGGTTCGGATGGCCGCAACACCGTCCTCGATCCCGGCTCCGTGCTGAGGGGTACCATGCAGAATTGTATCGGCAAAGCCTTCGATTTGTAGTTTGTAGAAATGGGCATCGGCTCCCAGCACACGGCGATACTGTCCATCGCGTATGCTAAAACACTCTACCTCGCTGGAACGTAAATACCAGGGATTGAAGGTCTTGCCAATCACACTACCATATTCCCCATAGACTTGAAAGCCCTCGTGCCAGTCCATACGCACCACCATCGTCAAGTCAAGATGCCCAACGCTGCCATCGGCAAATTCTACGGCCACAAACCAGCAATAGGCCCCAAACTTTTCGACGAGCCTGGCCTGCACACGCACAATCTCTCCACCCAAAAAGCGCGCTGTATCGACGAGGTGGCTGGCATGGGTCAATAAATAGTAGCGTCGCTTATCGGCCTTCGGATTGCCTTCCGGTCGCCTGACCTGTGTACTACTGACCAGCATGGGCTGAAGATTATCCGTCATCATGTATCGATACGTCGAATCGCAGTACCAGGCTTTGAGCGCGAGCCGTTGCCCCATTTCTTGCTGAATAAACTGGTGGGCAAAGGCAATACCAGGATCGAAACGCTTCATCGTCCCGACCTGAAGTACCAGCCCGGATGCCTGCACCTGCTGACGCAGAGCTTCGCACTCCTCAACGTTAACACCGAGCGGTTTCTCTACCAGCACGTGTTTTCCGGCGGCAAGAGCCTGCGCCGCCATAGCGACATGGAACTGATCAGCGGTCGCAACAATGACCGCCTCGACATTTGGGTCAGCAAGCATTTCATCGTAGTCGAGATAGGTGACGCGGGGATGGTGAATGGCGGACATGCTCGAAACCAGGTCGGCAGCCAGGTCGCAGATCGCATAGAGTTCAGCGTTACGTGCCTTCCGACAAGCCTCAAAATGAGCCGCCTGCGCAATCGGGCCTGCTCCTACAACCCCAATTCTCAGCAATCGTGCTTCTTTTTCGATCATCTTCTTGCTCTCTTCTCCTGCCCTACTTCTTCAGTAGATAATATTCATCCTGGAGATACACCGGCGACGAAAAAAAGTGACGCAGGACAAGGCTTCCGGCACCCCGCGCCCAGCTTTCAAAACCGAGTCGCTCCCTGAGAGGAACGACTGATCTCGATATTTTGCCAGCTCAATCAGAGTTATTTCAATGGTCATGCCCCTCGATGGCTGCTGCGGCTCGCTGGTTGCCATGTTCGGCAGCCCAGCGTAACGCCTCAGCGGCGAAATAGATGGAGCCGGTCGCGCAGACCAGATCATCGGGCTGCGCCTGTTGCAGGGCCAGCGTCATGGCTGCTTCGGTATTAGCGGCGGTTTTGACCGGCACCTGAGGAGCCTGGGCCGCCAGTATCTCTTGCAGCATCTCAATGCTCGCAGCTCGTGGACTACGCATGCGCGTCACGATTACCTCATCAGTTACAGAGAGGGCGCGCGCGATACCGGTAAGGTCTTTGTCACGGCTGACGCTCAGCACAACGATCAGACGGCGAAAGGTAAACGAATCGCGTAGCGCCTGCATCAACTTTTGCATGGAATCGGCATTATGCGCGCCGTCTACAACTAGCGTGGGACGCTCCCCTACCACATCAATACGACCGGGCCAGGACACATTGCGAAAGCCTTCCCGCAACGCCGTCTCGTCCCAGTGTATGCCGCGCTTATGTAACTGCTCCAGAGCCGCCAGCGCCAGGGTGGCATTCTCAAGCTGATAGGTTCCGGCCAGCGGTATCTCCAGATGCTCATAAACACACGAGGGAGTCCAGACGGTAAAATGCTGTGTTTCGCCCCTGCGCTCCTCAAGCTGATAGCGGTACTGCAAGGGCGGCAGCAAGCCCTGCTCAACCTCACTCTGCTGCGGGTCTGTGCCAACCGGGCCGATACGCACCATCTGCGCCTCTTGCCGCCGCGCGGCCGCTGCGATAGCCAGCAACGGCTCCGCTCCCTGCGCCGAGGTCACGACGATGCCATGCGGTTTGATGATGCCCGCCTTCTCACCGGCAATCTGTGCCAACGTATTGCCCAACACGTTCATATGATCATAGCTGATCGAGCTAATTACCGAGACGAGCGGCTGAATCACGTTGGTCGCATCCAGGCGTCCACCAATTCCAACTTCAATTACGGCGTGCTGCACCTGCTGCCGCCAGAAATAGAGAAAAGCCAGCGCCGTCGAAACCTCGTAGGTGATATAGGGGCCAAATTCGTGGCTCTCCTGTATCTGCTCAACCGCCGCGCGCACCTCCGGCACGAGTCGGGCTACCTCCTCCTCACTAATCAGGCGGCCATTCACGCGCATGCGCTCACGATAGGTATGCAAGTCGGGCTGTGTATAGAGGCCAGTGCGCACACCAGCTTCACGCAACACACGCTCGATCAGCGCCGAGGTTGAACCTTTCCCTTTTGTGCCGGCCACATGTGTTGTTGTGTACTGCTGATGCGGATGGCCCAGCTTCTCCAACAGACGCGCCTCGCGGGGCAAATTCTCATTTCTGTCACGGTTATACTTGCCACTACGCTCAAAGTCGCTAAAACTGTAAATATAGGCCAGAGCCTCTTGATAATTCATCGCTAATCAGCTACTGCTCCTGTGGATAGGTCAATGTATAGGTTCCGCGCACAATGGCATCGCTCATCTTGACGACGCGCGCCATCTCATGCACATCATGGACACGCACGATGTCTGCACCGTGCACAATGCCCAGCGCCACCGTGGCGGCGGTGCCTTCCAGCCGTTCGGCGGCAGGCAACCCGCCAAGCACCAGGCCAATCGTGGACTTGCGCGAGGCACCGAGCAGAATCGGGCGTTCCAGCACCTGCAACTCGTGCAGGCGGCGCAAAATGGTCAGGTTCTCGTCGGGGCCAATACCAAAACCAATACCGGGATCAATGATGATATGTTCCCAGGCAATGCCCGCCGTCAGCGCCCGCTCGATGCAGACAGAGAGCAGACGCACGATATCGCTGACAATCGCGTAGCGTCGCGGCGACTCACCACCGGACAATGGGCGCATATTCGCCATCAACACCACCGGCACCCCATACTCACGCGCCACCGCCGCCATTCTTGCATCGTAGCGCAGGCCCCAGATATCGTTGATCATACTGGCCCCCGCCGCCAGCGCCTGCTCCGCAACATCTGCCTTATACGTATCAATAGAAAGGATGATATTGGGGGGCAATGTCGCGCGCAAGGCTTTGATGACCGGCAAGACACGCGCCAGTTCCTGCTCGACTGTGATAGGCTGAGAGCCGGGGCGCGTCGATTCGCCGCCAATATCTAGTATCGTCGCGCCTTCGCGGACGAAGCGCGTCGCCTGGGCAAGCGCGCGCTCAACCAGAGCGTCCAGGCGCGCGTCGCGCAGCAAGCCGTCACCGGCAAACGAATCTGGCGTTATATTGACAATGCCCATAAGATAAGTTTGTCGCCCCCAATCGAGGCGATGTCCGGCCCAGATTGTGGGGGGAAGTGAGATTTTTTGCATCCTATTGACCCTTATAATACCGTTTCGATTGCTTCTAAGCAATGAAACATGCTACTATTTTACCCGTAGGCATATCATGATAGCATCAAGCAATTAACCATATCATATTATACCGACGAAGAGGGGAGCTTAAAATGTCAATGAGTACGAGCAATGAGACTCATCCATCCTATGTGACGAGCAGTGTCAACCAGAGCCGTCGTTGCCACGAATGCAACGAAGAGGCGCTGGGACGTTGCCCGGACTGCAAACGCGGTCTGTGCCAGGAGCATTTTCCCAAGCAGCAACATTCGCCGTGCGCCGAGAAACAGATGCGGCTGGCGCAAAGCCAGGTCTGCTATGTCTGTGGTACCCAGGTCTATCCCGACCAGTGGTCAATCTCCAAAACCTCTCACTTCGTCGATCAGTTCACCTGCGCTGGCTGTGGTCGCTATATCTGCGATGAACTCCACACTCATCGCAAGAAAGATATGGTAGTGATTACGCGCGAAGGCTTACGTGGACACCGCTATCAATACGTTGTGCGCTACTGCGACCTGTGTTCACCTTTCCATCGCATCGGCGGCCTCAAAGGGCTGGCGCGTCTCATCGTCGCCGCAGGAACGGTAGCTGCCGTCGTCTTTTTCTATTTTCATCCGTAAAGATACACAAACAAAGGAATTTCTATTCTATGGCATTATCGTCACCGCTACAGTCCGCGCTCTTGCGCTATCAAAAAGACATCGATGCCGCTTTGCACCAGGCTGTTTTCGTGCCGGAGGCCGAGGCTGCCGCAACCGGTGGTCTGGCCTCGTTCTATGGGCAAATGCAGTATCACCTGGGCTGGGTAGATAGCGATTTCCAGCCCAGCAGGCATAATCCCGGCAAGCTCCTGCGTCCAACGCTGCTGCTCTTCGCCTATGAAGCTGCCGGAGCCTGGGGCCAGGTGCCCACGAGCGAACAGGATCATGACTATCTGCGCCGCGCGTTGCCCGCCGCTGCCGCTATTGAACTCACCCACAACTTCACCCTGATTCACGACGACATCGAGGACCATGATACCGAGCGACGCCATCGCGCAACAATGTGGCACCTTTGGGGCATTCCCCAGGCCATCAATACCGGTGACGGTATGTTCGCCCTCGCTCGCTACACCCTCTGGGGCGTACTAGAAGCAGGTGTCGAGAGCGCAATAGCGGCCCAACTAGGGCGCATTCTCGACCATGCCTGCCTGATTCTGGCCGAGGGCCAGCACCTGGACATGAGCTTCGAGCAAATGCTGCATATTCCCGTCTCATCCTACATCGATATGATCAGTCGCAAGACAGGTGCCCTGATGCGCTGTGCGGCTGAGATGGGAGCCAGGCTGGGGACACGCGATGAAGAAACCATTCAGCGTCTGCGCAGCTTTGGTTGGGCCATGGGCATCGCCTTCCAGGTGCGCGACGACATTCTGGGCGTCTGGGCCAGCACCGCCGAACTGGGCAAGACCCCGGCGGGCGACCTCTACCGCCGCAAGAAGAGCCTGCCCATCCTGCACGCGCTGGAACACGCAGCCCCCGCCGCTCAGGCTCGCCTGCGCGCACTCTACAGCCAGCCCACACCTCTGACAGTCACCGAGGTGCAGGAGATACTGGCAATCCTTGAACAGACCAGAACCCGCGCCTACTGCCATGCCTTCCTCAGCGAACAGTGCCACACCGCCTACGAGGCGCTGACCCAGGTGCCGCACAACGATAACCCGCTTTCATTGCGCGCCCTACGCGATATGCAGGCGATGGTTGAATTTGTGGAAGAAACTGTGTGAACGTGATGATGAAATTTTCCAATCAGAATCGGTAACGCCGCTTTCCATAGGGACTCGATCAATCGAGTCCCCTACATCCGCATTCTCGGCTTTATCACATCATGCTATCTGCCATACCGATACGGTTTTGCCCTCTGCGACCGCGATCTGTTGTGCATTGGCAGATGACCAGGCAACGCTTAGCACGGGGGCAGCGAGGTGGATGCTGAACAGAGGTTGCTGGCTCTTTGTGGGGTACCAGACCGCGAAGGTACCATCGTCGCTGCCGGAGAGCAAAAAGCGTCCGTCGGGCGACCAGGCGAGACTATGAATGGCAGCGTTAGACAGTTGTAGATGCTGTGGGGCATCCATGCACTGCGTCCCAAACATACCGGCTCCTTGCTGCTGGCAGGTCAGGCCGTTCCAGAGACGGATGATGCCATCGTCGCCACCGACCGCGAGCAGCGTACCGTCAGGAGCAAAGGCGGTCGCGCGCTTCGATATCTGCCCATCCAGGTAAAGACCATGCACTTCCTGTCCACTCTGAGCATTCCAGACACGCACTACGCCGCCGAGCGAGGACGAGGCGACGGTCTGCCCGTCAGCAGCCCACGTGACCGCCTCGATACCGGCGGTATGCCGACGAAACACCAGTAGAGGTTGATAGTTCGCGCCATTCCAGATCACCGCATGTTCGTCAAGTGAGCCGGAAACTACCTGCATCTGCCCATGCGGCGTCCAGGCCAGACTGGTCACAGGTGCGGTATGCGTATGCACAAAATGAGCAAGGCGAGCGCTATTCTGCGTGTTGAAAAAGGTGATGTGGCTACCAGCACCCGTCACGATACGCTGCCCATCAGGTGCCCATGCCAGAGCCTGTACCGTCGTATCGTGCCGGATATTGAGATGCACATTCCCTTGCAAGTTCCAGATCATCAGGCGAGCATCATTGGCACCACTGGCAACCTGCGTGCCATCTGGCGACCAGGCCACCGCGCGGACAGTGGCAGTATGACCGTCAAAGGCGAATACTTGCGACGCTCGCGTTGGCACCGGCGTCTGCTTGTTTGTGGCAGGTGCCTTGACCGCCGTTTTCTGAGTTGTCTGTGAATGCAGCAACAGGTTGCTCAACCGACCACTATAGGCGGCATAGCCAATACCGACAATACCCGCGCCCAGCACAGCACCGCCGGTCAGCAGAAGCGCGCGCCGGGTCCAATCGCGTCCCTGCTTTTTCCGCACAGGCGATAATGAGTTCGTAGTATTGCGTCTACCTACACCCACGACAGGCATCTGCACCTGATCGGCCATTGTTGCCGAGGCATGAAACGTTCCATCCGCTATTAAAGGCTGCGAGATAACAGGCGGCATCGTTGGCTGTGCAGCAAGACGCACGGCATTGGCGGGGCTAGAGACCGCCTGCACCTGCTGCACCCCCACCGGAACAGCGCTCTCCGGGGTATAGGAGTCAAGCGCCAGCCGCGCCCCCGTTGCAACACCCTGTTGACGCAAGCTGAGATGCTCGGATAAAAGATGTCCATCGGTGGCGTCACGCAAGACATAACTGAGCGGATTGCCAAATATATCGGTGCGCGGCAGTTGCAATTCCTCCACTAAGGCGGGCAGGAGCATGGAGACAGGTGCATCGGCTACTACCTGCACCGCCCGCACTCCCCCGAAGGCATTTTCCTCTATGTAGATTTCGAGCGTTTGCATAATCCCTCCCCTTCTTATCCTATCCTTAGCCACAGTGTATCATGCTATCTCTGCCTTACAGCACGGACATGAGTAAAATGGGCTATGAGAGAGCAGGCCCTGGAACAGGGCGAGCGCGAGGCATCGCCCTCTTTGTTTTAGGGCCAGATTTCCCAAAAACGCTGTACAATGTCCGTTTTTTCGGCTGTGAGAGATTTCGGATGGGGCTGACGTAATACTAATGTGCCACCGATAGTAGCAGTGTATTTAGATTGGTGATACCTCGTATCAGATGCTACTATACGGTTCTCCACTACGCGACGCAAAGGGGTGCCTGCCTCGCCTGATGATGAAGATGAAAAGGCAGACCCGGTACTGGTCGTTATTAAAAGGAGGTGTAGGGACTGCCGAGAAGCAAATAGATCATGGGGATGGCTCACCGACGAGCCATAGGTCTCGCTTTCGCATCTAAACACATCGGCCATGCAAGAGAAGCCAGCAACGATACGAAGTGCGAGCCGCGTAGATCTTTTCTGTGTTACACTGTCATTCTTCGAGTCTCACTATTTAAGGAGAATCACACATGGTATCTGGCAAGAAATTTGCCGCAGGGTTGTTGCCCATTATAGCTGCCCTGCTGACAATCATGCTCGCAGCCTGTGGGGGAACTAGTGGCCCGACACCGAAAGCGCACACACCTCTGCCTCAGAATAAACAGGTATATTACTCAGGCGCTGAGGCTGGTGTCGCCGACATCAAAACATTTGACCCGGCTCTTTCCACAGATGCTTTTTCTATCTATGCCATTGATGACGTCTTTACCGGCCTGGTACAGTTGAACGATCAACTCCAGGTTGAGCCACAACTGGCGTCCTCGTACCACATCTCATCCGATGGCACGACCTATACCTTCACGCTGAGACCTAATTTGAAGTTTAGCGATGGCACGCCATTGACCTCCCAGGATGTGGTCTACAGCATCAACCGTGCCCTCGATCCAGCCACAGCATCGCCAACAGGCCCCTACTACCTGCATTACATCAAAGACTCGACCAAACTGGGCGTAAAAGGTGGCGTCTCGACACTGATTGGCGATAGCTTGCTTGCTCCCAATCCTACTACGGTTGAGATTATTACCGATAAGCCTTACTCGTTCTTCCTGGACGCGCTGACCTATTCGTGTTCGTATGTGGTAGAGCCAAGCCTGGTGCAAAAGTATGGCAAAAACTGGACCGACCACTTGACCGAGGGCGGCGGGGATGGCCCGTGGATGGTTAAGCAATACCAGCACAACAAGCAGATCGTCCTGGTACCCAATCCCAACTACTATGGCCCCCATCCCAAGCTGTCTGAGCTGGTCTACCAGTTCTACCAGAACGCTCCTACCGTTTATCAGGCTTACCAGGCGAACCAGGTGGATGACACCTATGTTCCGACGCAGTACTACCAGCAGGACAAGACACGCCCTGACTTCCATCAGACCCCTGTACTGCAGATCAACTACTATTCGATGAACTACCTGAAGAAGCCGTTCGATAACATCGATATTCGTCAGGCGTTCGAACTGGCTATCAACAAAGACCTGATCGTCAAGTCGGTCTGGTCAGGTAGTTTCATTGCGACCAATCATATTGTCCCTGCTGGCATGCCTGGTTACAACCCCAATCTAACCGGCCCCGATGGCGTCAAAGGCACTTCCGGTGATCCGTCACTGGCAAAGCAACTGTTCCAGAAAGGTTTACAGGAAGAGGGTTATAGCAGCGTCTCACAGCTTCCGCAGATTACCTTAACGTACTCCAGCGGTGGCGATCAGGCCACAAAGAACGAAGTTGCTGCCTTGCAGCAAATGTGGCAATCGGTGCTTGGTGTCAGCGTTAAGACCAACGATATTGACTTCAATACACTGATTGGCGACACTTCAGAAGGCCCGCAGAACCCACTGATGTTCTTCTCCGGCCCCGCCTGGATTGCTGACTATCCCGATCCTCAGGACTGGACTTCACTGCAATTCTGCGACGGCTGCGCCCAGAACGGCATGAACTATGGTCAGAACCACTCCACCGATGCCGCTGAGCAGCAGCAAGTGCAGCAGGAACTGGCGCAAGCCGACGTTGCGCCGCTTGGCAACGCACGCTTACAGATGTATGAGAAGGCAGAGCAGCAACTGGTCAATGATGTGGCCTGGCTGCCGATGGAGCAAGCAGTTGCTCTCGGTCTGCGCAAACCCTGTGTGCAGGGCGTAGTAGACAACGCTGAGGGCCTCACTCCACCCAATGATTGGGGCAACATCTATCTCTCCACCGATACGCCATGTGGCCCCACCACGATGATATAGTATGACAATACCGTTTGCAGGCACAGGTATTGCTACCTGTGCTTGCTTATAGAAGAAGGGAACAGCGGCATGGTACGTTGTTCCCTTGTTCTGCGTCATGTATGAATGCTCTATAAAGTGCAGATCATATATGTGAAAACTTTAGTAGGCCATGCGCATGAGCCTTGACAACTGGAGCATTAACACCGTACAATACAGCAAGTTCATTTCTGTAACGCGATCTTCGGCAAGGGGCAGGGCGACTGCGAGGGTCGCTCCTTCCCTATCCATGCACGGTAGGGGCGACCGCGAGGGGCGCCCTGCCCCTTGCCTGTAAGGCTTTCTTCACAGCATATTCGGAGAGTCTCTATGACAGGTGCCGTTTCATAGATGCTCCTCTATCACAGGGATACCGCATATGTCACGAGCGTATAGTTTGGAGGTAGCTCTTTAATCCAATGTTATACGTAGCGCATGCCTCTCATCAAAGAGGAGGAGGTAAAGCATGATTCAGTTTCTGGTCAAGCGCCTGATCGGGCTTGTCTTTGTAGTCATCTGCGTCACTTTCATCACCTTCATCATGGGCTATTTCGCTCCTGGTGATCCCATCCGTAACCTGCTAGGTTCCCATTACACGCTTCAGAATTATTTACGTCTGAAGCATTATTATGGCCTGGATAAGCCCTTCTTGCAGCAATACCTCAGTTACCTCTATAATCTGCTGCATGGCAATCTGGGTCTGTCCATTATTCAAGAGGGACGCCCTGTCTGGGATATGTTGAGAACTGGTGTGCCCGTTTCAACCGAACTGGCTCTGTGGGCGCTGGTCATTCAGGTCGTTGTAGGTGTACCGCTGGGTATCCTCTCGGCACTCAAGGCAAACTCCTGGATTGATACAACGATCATGGGCATCATGCTCATCTTCTACGCCATTCCGCCTTTCGTGCTGGCCGTCTTTGTCCAGGTTATCGTGGTGCTGATTGACCAGCATACCGGCATCAACTGGCCGGTTTCCAACTGGGGAACACCCTGGCAGTACACGCCATCCGACATTCAGCTCAAGCTCTTGCCAATCCTCGTCTTCGCCGCCCTCGGCATGGCCTATATCGCTCGTCTGGCGCGTACCAGTATGCTGGAGGTGCTGCAACAGGACTATGTACGTACCGCGCGTGCCAAAGGCATGCCTGAACGGGTGGTTGTTTATCGCCACGCCTTCCGTAATGCATTGATCCCTCTGCTTACCATTCTGGGCCTCTCCATCGGCCTGCTCGTCACGGGTGCCTTCTTCATTGAGACTATTTTCAATGTTCCGGGTATTGCTCAAGCAACGATCACAGCCGTTGATACGCGCGACTATCCGGTTATTCAAGGCACCACTGTTCTGCTCGCCGTCGCTGTAGTCATCGGTAATCTCTTGTCAGACCTGTTTTACACGATGGCTGATCCGCGCATCAGGCTTGAATAAGAGAGAGGAAAACACATGGATACCAGAGATAAAGATACAGAGTATTCGCAAGGGATCATGTCCCCCGACTCGACAGCGCGCCCACCACTTCCTGATGCGCTCGGCACATCCGACGCTACGATAATGGCGACCATCACTGGTGATCGGATGACCCCGACGGAGATCGAACCTGAACAGAAATCTCTCACCCCTTTTCAAGAGTCGCTCAGGCGTCTGCGCCGCGATACCCGCGCAATGATTAGTCTGGCCTTTATTGCGCTCTTTGTGATTATTCCCCTGATCGGCCCCCCAATCTACCAGCATATTGGCGGCCCCTATAAGAGCAATGTGACCGGACAGATAATTGGCCCGGAGGTTTATCATAATCCCTTCCACCAGGAACTGGATCGGCAGAACGAGGGGCCTTCCGCGCAGTACTGGTTGGGCACCGATGGTATTGGACGTGACCTGCTGGCTCGTTTGATGCAGGGTATGCTCATCTCACTGGTTGTGGCCGTATTGGTAGAGATCGTAGATATTGTATTGGGCGTGCTAGTTGGCGTGCTGGCTGGTTTCTACGGTGGATGGATTGACCAGGTGCTGGCACGCTTTACGGATGTGATGTTTGCCTTCCCCGGTCTGCTCTTTGCCATTCTGCTGGCCGGCATCTTTGGCCCCTGGGCCGATACTCACCTGAGTACGATACCACTGATTGGAGCTAACGGCGATGCACGCCTGCTAATCGTCTCTCTGGCGCTGGCCTTCACCGCCTGGCCGTTGATGGCGCGTTATGTGCGTGGGCAGACTTTGCAGCTCAAGGAGCAGCAATTCGTTGAGGCCGCCCGTACTGTTGGGAGCAGCGATGCGAAGATCATCCTCAGACATATCGTGCCCAACCTGTTCAGCATCGTCATCGTGGCAGCGACCCTGGACATCTCAAACACAATTATCGGCGAGGCCGGCCTGAGCCTGTTGAACCTGGGCGTGCAGCCCCCTGGCTCCAGCCTGGGTTTGATGATCTCGGATGCTGCTACCACTCTCTCGCTCTATCCCTGGGAAGTATTGCTACCCTCTATCGTGCTGACAATTATCGTGCTGGCATTCTCATTCCTGGGCGACGGCTTGCGCGATGCTTTTGACCCACGAGGGAAAAACTAAATGCGTGGACATAACCAATCACGAACGAGATTAAATCATGTCCCTACGATGTGGAGATAAACCCATGACGGAAAATCTGTTGGAAGTGAACCACCTCAAAACCTACTTCTTTACACGCCGGGGTGTTGTGAAGGCCGTAGATGATGTGTCATTCTCCGTGAAGGCCGGCCAGACACTGGGGGTAGTAGGTGAAAGCGGCTGCGGTAAGAGTGTTACCGCACTCTCTATCATGCGCCTGGTGGCGAACCCACCTGGGAAGATTGTGGATGGGGAGATCAACTTCAATGGCGAGAACGTGCTGGACAAAAATATCGAAGAACTGACGGAACTGCGCGGCAGCAAGATTTCGATGATCTTCCAGGACCCCATGACCTCACTCAACCCTGTGTTCACCGTCGGCTACCAGATTGCGGAGACCGTGAAGCGTCACCGTAAGGGCATCTCGAATGATCAGGCCTGGAAGCGTGCAGTTGAAATGCTGGACCTGGTGCGCATTCCCGACGCCAAACGGCGTGCGAAAAGCTATCCGCACGAATTTAGCGGCGGCATGCGTCAGCGTGTGATGATCGCCATCGCCCTGGCTTGTAACCCACAACTCTTAATTGCCGATGAGCCAACTACCGCGCTGGATGTAACCATCCAGGCACAGATTCTCGATCTCATGAAGGGGCTTTCACAAGAATTTGGTACCGCCGTCATGTTGATTACCCATGACCTGGGTGTGGTGGCCGGTACCTGCCAGTATGTAAATGTGATGTATGCTGGTCACGTGGTTGAGTCAGCACCGGTGAAACAGATCTTTGAGACGCCCGCGCACCCCTACACAGTCGGGTTGCTGAACTCGATCCCTCGTCTTAATGAATCGCGTGGTACGCGCCTGACTCCCATCCCTGGCCAGCCCCCTGATCTGCTCAATCCGCCGAAGGGATGCCCCTACGCGCCGCGTTGTCCAAAGGTTCAATCTCGCTGCCTGCAAGAGCGTCCAGAACTGGCTTCAGTTGGGCGCGGTGAGCAGGTTGTGGCATGCTTCTATCCAGATTAGTATAGGGAGCAATAGATGGTACAGCAAGTAGAGTTTCCTAAAACGAGCGGGACAGCAGGTACAACACTGATCGATGTCAAAGGGCTGAAAGTTCATTTTCCGATTAAAGGTGGCCTGCTGGGACGCACAGTCGCGCGCGTGAAGGCCGTTGATGGCGTTGACCTGTTTATTCGTCGCGGCGAAACGCTGGGTCTGGTGGGTGAAAGCGGCTGCGGCAAATCTACTACCGGTCGTGCTATCCTGCAACTGATTAAGCCAACGGTCGGCAGTGTCAAATTTGATGGCGTCGAACTGACAACATTGCCTAAGAATGAATTGCGCCAGATGCGTGCTAAGATGCAGATGGTCTTTCAGGATCCTTTCGGCTCGCTTGACCCGCGCTATACGGTCGGGCAGATCGTGGCGGAGCCATTAGAAAATTTCAAACAGAACGGCGAGCGCAAGAATATTCAGGCTCAGGTTGCTGAGCTGCTCAATACCGTAGGCATCAACCCCCGCTACATGAACCGTTTTCCTCACGAGTTCAGCGGTGGTCAGCGTCAGCGTATTGGGATCGCGCGTGCCCTCGCGCTGCGCCCCTCGTTTGTAGTCGCGGATGAACCGGTCTCGGCACTGGATGTCTCGATTCAGGCCCAGGTATTGAACCTGCTACAAGATTTGCAGGGCCAGTTTGGTCTGACCTACCTGTTTGTCGCGCATAACCTCTCTGTCGTGAAGCACATCAGTGATCGCGTCGCGGTGATGTACCTGGGGCGCGTGGTGGAGCTGGCACAGAGCGAAGACCTGTATGCCTTGCCATTGCATCCCTATACGCAGGCGCTCCTCTCGGCTATTCCCGTGCCCGACCCGAACATTGAGGCACGGCGCAAGCGTATCATTCTCGAAGGCGATGTGCCCAGCCCGGTCAATCCGCCCAGCGGGTGTAACTTCCATCCACGCTGCTGGAAAGCCCAGGCAATCTGCCGTGAGGTGATCCCACCACTTGAAGAAAAACAACATAATCACTTCGCCGCCTGCCACTTCCCCGGCTAGGCATTCCGCATGGCACCCCACAAAGGTGCCATGCGTTGTTATCCCCGTTGCCGTTCCATATGTTTGATCCGTCTCAAGAGACGGATGCGGGCTACGAGATGGGCTGACTCGAAAGGCTTTACGACATAATCATCGGCCCCCGCGTTAAAACCCGCAATTTTATCCTGAATAGTTGCCAGTGAGGTCAAGATCATGATGGGCAGGTGGCTGAGCGAAGGAACACTACGGATATAGCGGCATAACTCCAGGCCACTTTCTGCATCCTTGAAATGAACCTCTGTAATCACAAAATCGGGCGTAGTGACCGCGAGTTGCTGTCTGGCTTCGGCGACCGAACCGGCATGTTGCAGATAGACGTCTTGCTGCAAAATTTGTGAAAGTCGATGATAGACAAGCGTATCGTTATCAACGAGAAGAATAGCTAATTTGGACACGGCTTTTACTCTATAACTGATCTTTTGCTAATAGACAGACGAAACAGAGCCAACAGAATAGATTGCCATCTGTTATCTGGTGAAGAGACGCCTGAAACCAGCCAATAGAGTATACCCTGTCCATTCGGCTAACGACATGAGACCTGAGCAATGTAACGTAAATTATGAATGGTCGGTCTGAGTTTGCACAAGGGCATTCGTGCGCCGTTGTCGTTCCTCCGGCGTCAGACGCAGCACGCGCTCAATCGCTTCATTTAATGCCGCTGGCTTAAAGGGTTTGGTGAGATACTCGTCGGCTCCTGAGAGCAGGCCCGTCATAAGATCCTCCTCGCGCGTCATCGCACTGAGGATAATGAGCGGCGTATTGGCGGTGCGCGCGTCGCCACGCAGACAGCGCACCAGTTGATAGCCATCCATGCGAGGCATCTTTACATCAATAATGACGCAATCAGGGTGATCGTTATGCACACGTTCCAGCCCCTGCACGCCGTCATACGCGACGATGACGTGATAAATCCCCTGTAAATTCACGGCATACTTGATTAATTCCACAATCGTGGGATTATCGTCGATAACCAATACAGTTTTCATGCGAGTTCCATTACTCATAAGGCGACCTTTCCCAATATGCCACACAGGTACTGGTTACAGGCTCCCCAGAAAGGCAATGCGCTTATTGCATTGTAACACAGTTCTGTGCTGCTGCCAACTCGTCCAGACTTACCGGCTATGGATAACACGCTCCTGACATAGAGAATATAGAGCAGACAAACTAGCAATGCGCTTGCTCAAATCTACGAACAGAGCAGCGTTCTCTCTTTCCCTACTTACCTTATCGGCTGAGAGGATACATACTCAACAGCTATGAGAGACAAATTTATCCGCACACGGGAAATATCGCGGATTTCCTGGTATGTTACAATGGAATGAATACTATCTCTACTGGGAAGGGTTAGGGAAACTATGCTTGATCGCTATGCACGACAGACTCTCTTTGCCCCCATTGGGAAAGAGGGTCAGGAGCGACTGCATGCCTCTACCGTCACCATTATCGGCTGCGGTGCGCTCGGCACGGGACTTGCCAATAACCTCTGCCGCGCCGGGATCGGACGGCTGGTGGTTGCTGATCGCGATTATATTGAACTGAATAACCTGCAACGGCAAATATTGTACGACGAGGATGATATCGCCCGACGACTCCCCAAAGCCATCGCCGCTGCCGAGAAACTGCGCCGCGCTAATAGCGATGTGCAGATCGAGGCTCTGGTCGAGGATATTAACGCCGAAGGCATCGAGTCGTTAGTACGTGAAACCGACCTGGTGCTGGATGCAACGGATAACTTTGAGACGCGCTACCTGCTGAACGATGTGTGCATCAAG
>Ga0078972_1003258_pt1 | contig 49381 bp, 43 predicted proteins | sample YelNatPaOPGAMG01_FD_67568 | JGI IMG/M metagenome (GOLD analysis project Ga0078972, IMG submission 67568) | Hot spring thermophilic microbial communities from Obsidian Pool, Yellowstone National Park, USA - OP-RAMG-01 (SPADES assembly) (version 2) | ecosystem: Environmental > Aquatic > Thermal...
CGATGGCAGGATAAAGATATCCGCATTTTCAAGCCATTTTGCTGGATTTTCCTGAAAACCGTGAAATGTGATGTATGGATCAACCTTCAATAATTTTGCCAATTGAATTAAGGCGGTTTTTTCTGCACCCTCGCCGAGAATATCGAGATGGAAGGGGATGCCTTTTGTTGATAATTCCGCACATGCCTGGATCAAGATTTTATGGTTTTTCTCATGAGAAAGGCGGCCAATGGAGATCAGCCTGACCGTAGGATTAGTTCTTTCTGAGGAATAAATTTTAGAATATGAAGGAATTGGAATGCCATTAGGGATAAGCGTGATCTTTTCATAAGGGATACCCTCTCTGTGATGAAGTATTCTTGCCACAGCTTGGCTGCTGACTAGATAACGGGCAACTAGCTTACTGGTAAGGGTATCGAGGGCAGACCTCCATCGAGAGCGGTCCAATTCTGGGCCTGCTTGGTGACAGATGATGATTGGAATTCCACAATAACTTCCTGCTAATCTACCCAAGATTGCGGCGTGATATAAATGTGTGTGCAGCAGAACTGGCGGTGAGGCTTTCCAAAGACGGATTAGTTTGAATAAAGCCGATATATCCCATTTTCCCCTTGCTCCCAGGGTGATCACCTCAATTCCTTGTCGTTGTAATTGAAGGGAATAATCCTCATCGCTGGTAAGTGTGATGAGACGGATTTTCCAGCCGCGCTGGGTTAATAGCGGCAAGACAGTAAAAACGAAGCGCTCTACTCCACCTTTGATTTTCATTTGGGTGATAAACCAGTCAATGGCAATTTGGTTTTTTGTGTTATTTTCCATTATTAATAATTATCTAACGGTATTTATGATTGAGGTATATAAACATCATTTCCATTAAAACATATTGATATATCGTTTAGCGATAGATTGAATGTCATATTGGTAAACACTATTTAGGCTATTAGATCTAAACGTTTTTCTAAGTGATGAATCTTCTATTACTTGTTCTATTGCATTCGCTAAACTTTCTACATCCCCGTTTTTTATCAACATACCATTGACACCGTCCTGAATTAATTCGGAAGGTCCATAATCACAATCATAGCTGATTACTGGACATTCGCAAGCAAGCGCCTCTAATAAAACTAATGGAAAGCCCTCGTAATGCGAGCTTAATATAAAACAGATGGCTTTTCGATAAAATGGGAATGGGTTTTCGACAGAATTAAGAAAATGCACTCGATCAATGATTTCTAATTCTTGAACCAATTGTAGAAGATTGTTCTTTTCTTCACCTGAACCTAAAAGGATAAGATGGAGACTTTGATCTCGTAATTTCGAGAAGGCTTTAATAAGTTGGTCAAAACCTTTAGACACGTGTAATCTTCCAACCCCTAAAATATAATTAGGGGGAACATTTGAAAATAAAGGGGGTTCTTGTTTGCTGAGTAGCAAAATTTGTTCTAATGATATTGGATTAGGGATGTGAACAATTTTATTTTTTGGAATGTGATAATAACGTAAAGCATTAGCAATTCCTTGAGAAACAGCGATTACTCGTTTTGGTAAAGGATAAGTTATGCTTATAAATAGTTTTTGGGGAACCGAAAAAAATTTTGGATTACTATGCACGCTTATTTCAGTTTTCGAAAGGGTTCCAGCTAATAAAGAAGCGATTATGGTTGGAAAATTAGCACTTTCCATAAAAGAAATGATCAAATCCGGTTGATAAGTTTTTATTAGTTGTTGCAAACGAATTATTCTTTTAATGAAATTCGAGAATTTTCCAAGGTAGTTACTTCTTGCTGGACAAGATAAATCAATTAGCTCTGCTTTATATGGAAATGCGATATCATGGGAATTAAATAACGCTAACCGAATTTGATTATTTTTGCTCAGTTCTTGAGTCAGTAACGATATAACTCTCTCAGAGCCGCCCATACGCAAAGAAGGACTTACTATGAGTATTTTCATCTTCTAATTAGTTAATTAATTCTTTCTTCGGTAATCTAATAAAAACCTGATCGTAGCGATAGGTAACATTGCCAAAACTAAACCTTTTGCTTGTTTGGACTGGATAGGATATTTATTTAATGAGCCTTTCATCTTCATATGCAAATGAAAACGGGTATAGTTTGCAGCTATTTTGAAAAACCAGAATGGGCGTTGTCGGAAATAATCTAATTCATTTGTTAATATTTCCCTTGCCCAATATGCGTGACCGTCTGCGTTTTCTTGTAGTAATCTCAACTGATATTTATAGTTGGTGATTTGATTGGCATTTTTATAAGCCTTTAATAATGGCTCATTGATGTATCTGGTTTTATAAAATCGAGCGATTTTCGAAAATACAACTCCTTCCGGCACGTGATTGGGTATGTTTTCTGGAAATGGAAATTCTAATAAAATATCCGTTCTTATGAATCCGCATTTATCCCCTTTGATTTTATAACAGTAAAACATATCCAATGAAGTACTATCCATTTTATTTAGGGGAAATTTGGTTCCAATAATTTTATTTGATTCATCAATTCGAAGACCTGTTACACCAGCGTAGAGCGCTTGTTGATCCTCGGGAATCTCGTTCCAATTCTGACTAAGTATCTCCAGTGCTGTTGGTAATAATTCATCATCACTATCAACGGGTAAAAATAATTTCCCCCTAGCAAGTTTTAAGGCGAGGTTATGAGCAACTTTTTTATGTTGATGAGGCTGATACTGATATAGAATAGGAAATGAACCTATCGAATTAAATGCTTGTACAGTTTCACTCGTTTCATCTTCGGAACCATCGTCTATAATGATCCACTCAAAATCTATGAATGACTGAGACCGTAAACTCTCGAATAACCGTGGGAGTAAATGAGCACGATTATATGTAGGTGTAAAAACTGTAAAAGTGTATAAAAATTCTTTATTCATAAAAGACTATATTAATTAGTGTATCAAGATTTCATCATCCATAAATAATCCTCTCTTGTGGTAAGATAAATTATCATTATAAGAGGATAATCCATGCAGACAAAATTAACTCGTTTTTGTAATCATCTCATCGAAGCTGGCTGGATTAGCGCAGCCATTACCACTGCACTTTATTTTAACGTATATTCCAGTCGAATCTTCGAGCCGGATAAAATTGCTTTATTAAGGTCCATTGCATCCCTGGTTGCATTGGCGTGGCTGGTAAAAATAATTGACCAGCGCAAAGCAGGGCTAAAGCGCACCATTTCCTTTAAGGGATTTTTTTCGATACCCTTGATGTTCCCAGTGAGTTTATTGATAATAAGTTATTTAATATCCTCATTGTTTTCTGTAGTTCCGCTTACCAGCTGGCTCGGATCTTATCAACGATTACAAGGCACTTATACGACATTTTCTTACTTGATTTTGTTTGCCTCGTTGATTTTCAATCTCGAAAACCCTCAACAAATAAAACGATTGATCAGTGTAATGATCGCAGTGAGTTTTCCGATTGCGATGTATGGATTATTGCAACGCTATCATCTCGATCCGATTCCCTGGGGCGGTGATGTGTCGGAGCGAATCGCATCTACAATGGGGAATTCAATCTTTGTAGCGGCTTATCTGATTATGGTATTTCCACTTACTTTGAGCCGCGTGATTTCTTCATTTGGTGAATTAGCCGAGCAATCTACATTCTCCTGGATGACTTTTACCAAATCAACCATATATCTCTTTCTTATTATTTTACAAGTTGTGGCGCTGTTTTTTAGCGGTAGTCGTGGTCCTGCTCTGGGTTGGATGAGTAGCGTTTTAATTTTTTCCTTGTTGTGGTTTTGGTGGAAGAAACAAAAAACTACCGCTTTATTGGTGGTGGCGGGTACATTATTGCTTGGTCTTTTTATATTAATATTTAATCTGCCTAACAGTCCTTTTGAAGCGCTAAAAGAAAACCCCGCAATTGGCCGCTTTGGGCAGTTATTGGATCCACAAAGTAACAATGCTCGGGTGCGTACGTATATTTGGCAAGGTGCTGTCCAGCTGTTCAGCAATCTCAAACCTTTAGAATATCCAGATGGGCGCACCGACCAGTTTTATTTCCTGCGGCCATTGATTGGTTATGGACCGGAGAGTATGTATGTCGCCTATAACCGCTTCTATCCGCCTCAACTTACTCTGGTTGAAAAACGCAATGCCTCACCCGATCGTTCTCACAATGAAACCTGGGATTCATTGGTCATTACCGGCGTTTTCGGATTCATTGTGTATCTCCTGCTGTTTAGCAGCGTTTTTTATTATGGGTTTAAGAGACTTAAATTAATAGAAACCCATACCGATAAGCTTATCTTTCTATTACTCATTCTCGGTTTAGGCGTTGTATTCTCCTTATTCATGGTTTTTTGGAGAGGGATTGAGTATTTTGGAATTGCATTTCCCATAGGAATGATCAGCGGTCTGTTTATCTATTTGGTGTACAAAATTATATTAATAAATAAAACGCCAAATCTTGTAGATAATAATCAGGCTGAGGTACTTTTGCTAATAGCTCTTCTATCTGTATTTGTCGCGCATCTTATTGAAATTAATTTTGGGATTGCCATTGTTGTCACCCGAACCTATTTCTGGTTGATGGCGGGAATTCTGGTTATCTTGGTTCAACCGCTGTCGGAAATAACGGTCGTTGAAACAGCTCCCTCTCCTGCGAAAATAGGAGAAAAGAAACGCAAGAAACGAACTGAAAAATTCCTTCCGCAGGTATCCGCAGAAAATAGATTGAGTAACAGATTGCCAGCCTTGCAATATGGGATGATATTGGCGCTCATTCTGATCGTTATCGGTTTCGATTTCATCAATTCTAGTCGTTTAGGAAGCCAACCATTTCAAATTATTTGGGAGTCTTTCACACAACTGCGTGCAGACCAAATAACTTCGTCTCCGGGGGTATTGTTGCTGATCGCTCTCACATGCATAATTGGGAGTGTAATCTTCGTTTCGGAACATTTCCATTCAGATCATGCAACAGACTTAATTCTCGACTGGTTAACGATAATTGTTTCCGGAATCATGCTAGCATTCCTATATTGGTTTGCTCATGCAACTGCATTAGCGGCAATCACAGCTTCGCAAGTTACAAATATGACAGAAGTGTTGGGGCGGGTAAACAGCTATGAGGGCTTGCTTTCGAATTTTTATTTTTGGTTTTTTATTGCATTTGGCTTATTAGCGCTGGTATTTTATCTTATCGATTTACCAAAAATACAGTCCAATCTTGGATCTTTGATCGCATTGTTAAGTTTTTTCTTTGGGATTCTACTTTGGGTATTCGTGGTAAATCAAAGCAATGTGAGAGTCATCAAAGCGGATATCGATTTCAAACTGGCTGAGCCGTTTGCGAAAGAAGGTACTTGGCCTGTTTCGATAGAAATCTATAAGCACGGAATAGAGCTCGCTCCCCGCGAGGATTATTATTACCTGTTTTTAGGACGCGCCTATTTAGAGCAAGGAAAATCGATTGAAGATGCTCAACAACGCGATGCGTTTTTCAGTCAAGCAGAAAATGATTTACTCACTGCTCAGAAACTCAATCCACTTAACACGGATCATACAGCTAACCTAGCCCGTTTATATAGTATGTGGTCGATTTACACTAGTGATTCGGAACTGAAACAAAAGCGTTTCGAACAGTCCAATATCTATTTTCAAAAAGCACTCTCTCTCAGCCCGCATAGTTCCAGACTCTGGGATGAATGGGCTGTGTTGTTAATGAACAATGAAAATACCCGTCAGGATGCATTGAAAAAATTATTCCAAGCCTATGAACTCGATCCCACCTATGATTGGACTGCATACTTGTTTGGCGAATATTATGCTGCACTAGCGAAAAGAACAACCGGGCAAGAAAAAACTGACGCCATTATCAATGCCATTTCCAATTATCAAAAGGCGGCAAATCTGACGGCGGATACATCATTAAAAGTAAATTATTTACTAACCCTTACTCAATTTGCAGTGGATCAAAATCAAATAAAAGTTGCAATTGAAGCTCTCCATCAAATCATTTCGTACGTACCGAATAGTTCCGAGACCTGGAAGTATGAAAATCTATTAGCACAATTATATTTTGGAAGCGGGGATAGAACTCAGGCTTTAGAGCATGCCCAACGCGCTTTGAGCATATGCCCGCAAGACCAAAAACAACAAATTGAGGAATTGATTCAAAAAATAGGGCAGTAGGATGATAGCCGTTTTGCTGTTTTTTAGTGGGTTAATTTTCTCCTTCTTTGGTTGTCTGGTGATTCGTAAGCTTTTAATTAACTATCACATTTACGATATGCCCAAAGGTGACCGCTGGCATGCAAAACCAATCCCCAAATTTGGTGGTATTGGAATATTTACTGCAACAATTTTGGCGTTATTGATTTCCTTTGCCTTCTCCAAAAACTGGCATGAATTCCCATTTGGGTTGATCAGTGGCGTTTTTATCATTTTTATACTGGGAGTAATAGATGATATAAAGCCAATGTCTCCGGCAGCGAAATTGATTGGGCAAATTTTGGCGGCCAGTGTTGTAATTTATCAGGGTTACACCACTCTATTCTTTACACCAAGATTAGGGTATAGTGTTTTTGCCCAATTACCCAACATCCTCCTGACATTTCTTTGGCTTGTTGGAATTACAAACGCCATCAATCTATTAGATAATATGGATGGACTTGCCGGAGGCATCTCCCTCATAGCAAGTGGCTTTTTGAGTTATTTATTTTGGAAGAATCAGGATTGGATATTATTTTCCCTTTCTATTTCGTTATGTGGAGCTTTAGTGGGTTTTCTGATTTGGAACTTTCCGCCAGCTCGTCTTTTCATGGGGGATAGTGGCAGTCAATTTATTGGTTTCACATTAGCTTTACTGGCTATTGCTCGTCAACCGCAAGCATCTAATATCTTTGCCGTGATGGGTGTTCCAACATTATTATTTTTACTTCCGATCCTCGATACAACTTTTGTGACTATAACCCGTCTCATTAGAGGCGAATCTCCAGTGAAAGGGGGCAGGGATCATACTTCACACCGTCTCATTGCATTTGGATTGAATGAAAGACAAGTAATTCTTGTGTTGTATTTAATCGCCATAATCTGCGGTGTCAGCGCGATGGTTTTAGAATCCTTGGACTATGACCTCAGTTTGGTATTGATTCCATTAATCATCATCATTTTACTCATTTTCACGACATATCTAGCCGGTATGAAAATTAGTGAGGTTGGAAAAACCAATCAGACTGCGGTTTTACCTGGCTGGATGGTCGAATTTGCTATTCGCCGCAATTTATTAGAAGTCGTATTTGATTTCCTCATGATCGCCGTTGCTTTTTACTTGGCAATCTTCACCCGTAAATTTGCAGTCAATTTAGCCGGGTTCGAAAATTATTTGTCGACGCTGCCGTTAGTCTTAATTTGTACATATATCTCTTTTTATATATCCGGAATCTATCGTGATTTGTGGAGATATTTGGGAATAGAGAGCATTTTCAATTACGGGAAAGCGTCCCTATTCAGTGCGGTATTATTGGGATTAACAGTGAAATTATTTCGACCTGCAGCGGATATTCCTGTATCCATATTTTTATTTTTTGGTGTTTTCTTGTTTTTTGGATTAATCGCCACGCGCTATTCATTCCGTGTATTGGATGCTTTTTCCGCCCAACAACGGTCAGAAAAGTTCGAAAAAGTCTTAATCTATGGCAAAGAGAAAAATGTGGAATTTGTTATCCAATACATCCAAGAACACCCAGAGTACGGTTATAATCCTATCGGTATTATTATTGACGATATGTATAAGGTCAATAAAACCATTCATGGTATAAAAATCATCAGTTCAATCCATGATTTAACCCTTATTCCTGATCCTGCCTCCATCCATGGCGTGATCATTGCACCTCAATCTGAAGAGGATCACACCATATCATTATTAGCTGATTATTGTAAACAAAATCATTGGTGGATACGCAGATTTACAATCCATCTCGAGGAGATTAAGACATAAAGGACGGATCGTATGCAACCCGAACAACTCAGTATCTTACATACCAGCCAAGCGCCATTAATCACGGTCAAAGGGACACACCGGCAAATTGGACAACAAATTGGGGAAGCGTGCCGCAATCAGGTAAAACATAGTTTGGAAAGCGCTCGTCTTTTATTAGATAGCACGTATACCGACTTGGAATTGACTTGGGATGGGGCAATCATTCAATCACGAAAATATATCCCCTTCGCTCAGGAGCGTTATCCGCAATATATTGACGAATTACAAGGTATTGCCGAAGGCGCAGGGGTTGGTTTTGATGATTTAGCGGTTTTAAATGCAATGGAAGCGGTAACAATGGATGCCCTTCATCTAACGAAATGCACTAGTTTTGCAGTGAACCAATCGCTGACCGCGGATGGTAGTGTCCTTGTTGCGCATAATGAAGATTGGCTGCCTGAGGATGAAAGTGATGTTTATTTAGTACATGTGGAAGCAGAGGATGAACCTCCATTTCTCGCGATGACGTATGGAGGGTTATTGCCAAATATTGGCATGAATGCAGCCGGTATCGCCCAATGCTGCGATTCGGTTTACCCAACCGATAGCCGCATTGGCATTCCGCGTGTAATTGTTTCTCGAGCGGTTCTCGGTGCCCGAACTCCAGCAGAAGCGATACGGCACATGTTGATCCCGCACCGTGCAGCTGGTTATAACCATTTATTAGCGCATGATAGCGGTGAACTTTATAACGTAGAAGTATCTGCCCGTAATTTTGCAATTCTCCATGGTACTGATGGGGTGGTTGTACACACGAACCATTACCTTGATCCCCGAATGCAAACAATAGAATACGAGCCAGATGAGTTGATTGACACACGGGTGCGCTATTTCAGGGCTTTGCGATTGATCCGTCAAAATTCAATGCACACAGTAAAGACCTTACAAGCGATCCAGCGCGACCATGTTAATTTCCCAAATTCCATTTGCAATCATGCAGATAAAGAAGATTACCCCTTAGATCGCGAGAAAACCATTAACGCTTTGGTTATGGATTTAACCGAAAAGGTAATTTATTTAGCCTGGGGTAATCCGTGTGCTAACTCTTATTATCCCTATTATTTATAAATTAATTTTTCGCTTTAACCGACGCTGGTATTGCTCATTAATCTCATCTACGTGAGCAATTTTTTCCTTGATAGCAGCATCAAGCCAGATGCGGCCCTTTTCGATCGTTCCTAAGCTTCCCGCGCCATATGCGCCAGTGCGAGTATCATCTGTCCATGGTGGATTAGCGATGAGAGCTCCGCCCTCAATCCAATCCATGAAATAGGAAGGAGTGGAGATAAACTCCGTTTCATCGATGACCCGATCCATATAGACTAAATCGGGTTTGAGAAGCAGCATCAGAGAAGTCTCTAACTCACAAGCATGGCCCATTCCACCGATGGATGATTGCCGATGCGTTTCTAATTGACGGATTCCTTCGGGGGTATTGAGATAAAGATATGAAGTGGCACAAAAAATTTGTGGGTATCGCTCACCTGCATATTTCACGACATTAACCAGAAAAGAGCAGTTTCCACCATGCCCGCTCATGAGATAAAAACGAGTGAAGCCTTTGAGAACCAAGGCATCTATCACAGCTAAATAAAAATCTTCAAAAGCGCGACCACCAGCATTCATCGTTCCCGCAAATGCATTTCGATGGGTGCTTACTCCATAGGGCATCGTGGGCAGGCATATAGCTTTTTCTGGGATAGCATGGATAACACCTTGTGCTATTGCTTGAATGATTTCCGTGTCGGTTGAAAGTGGTAGATGGTATCCATGTTGTTCTGTGTGCCCAATGGGAATGAGGACGACTTTTTCAATATCGGAGGGATTCCACAATGGATATGATTGTTGGAGAACGGGTTGTACGATCTGGGAAGCGCCTAACTCAAGTTGAATTCCACTATTGGTTAGTGCAAATACTTGGGTAAAACCATCGTCGCGAATGCTTTGGAGGAGATTGGCGATATAACGATTAAGGATATGCTCTGGCAACGGTAGAAGACTCCCGCGCCAACCATAAGGAAAAGCGGGTAATAGCGCTATCTGAGTTGGATTGGATAATGCTTCGCTTAGTTTTAGCCAATCAAATCCATTTCCTAATGGAAGGATGATGGGACAATTGCGTGGTAAACGAGCAATTTCGGGCCAAGTTAATTCTTCAAAATGAATAAGCTGGGTCATTAGGTTATGGCTATAATCTCGATAACAGTTCGTTCTTTTTGTCCAGAAACTCTTGATCAGTGATGATGCCTTGTTTGCGCAATTGATCAAGGTGAGCAATCAATGATGGGATATCTGCTTGCTGAACTTCGTCGGGGCGCATAAATCCTTCATGTTCTAATTGTTCTTTCGCGTTAACCAGTGCTGTTTTGAATTTTATTGGCTGGGCAATTTGTTTGAAAAGATTTACCCCTAATTCACTGGCGGTTAATATTTCAATATCACCATAGTCGAAAATTCTCCCCAAATAAGATTGGGTTAATTTCAGGTCATTCACCTTTTCGAGGTTGCTATCGATGACATTTTTATTGAAAATTCCACTGATTTGAATGACTCGTCGATTCGTCACAATGAATTGATAATTAGACCATTTCGCAATATCGAGGGTCATTGTAATAATAGGGATAATCATCAAGAGAAACCCGATTGGCCAGATGATCACTGCAGCGATGTGGAAAAAGACGGTAAGAACGGATGCAGCTATGAGGATGATCAAAATAAAGATTATTTCCAGTAAAATCTTTCTGGCTAAAACAGACCAATGCTGGCGAGTGATTAGGATGATTTTTTCTTTCTCGCCCAATAATCTTTCCAAATATGCACCGCTTTTCATGACTTGCCTCCGTTTGATTTGTGTGACTTATTTATTCTTTTTAAACGTTCTAAACGATATTGTAACTCAGGTTGCCAGTTCAATCTATCAATCGGATGTTCCATTCTTGAATCAAGCAGATTAATTGCCGCTTGCGTCATCCGCATTGCAGTCTCAATATCTTTTGCAATATGCTCGTAGAATTTTGCTAATTCAACATGGGCATGAATGCTGCCTAAATTTGCGGCTTGTTCCCAGAGCGGGACAGCTTTGGAATAATCCTTTGACCTTTTATAAATGACTGCTAATTCTTCGAAGATTTGCATTTTTTGAGAGCTATCCTCTGCCCGCTCAATGCATGTCTGGTAGAGATGTATGGCTTTTTCGAGGTATTCTTGATGAGCATAAAAACGAGCTAAGGAAATTTGATCTTGTATATATTCTATTTCGGTCAGGTTTGGGTTTTCGATTAATTTATTAAAATGAAGGAACAATTTTGCAAGAGAGTAGACGTCCATTTGGTTATGGTAAAGAACCGGAAGGAGGAGATCCGCTTGCTGACTCTGAAGGTATTGGGAATAAATTTGGGGAATTAACCAACCGGGTATATCATTTTCGGCACGCTGGATATCCAAAATTTCAGCTTCGATATTTCGCAGGGCACGATTAGGCAGGCGTTCTTTCCAGATGCGGCGTGTTAGGTGTAATAAGTCCAGATGGGCTAAACCTTCAAATGGTGGATTGGTACGGTAATAGCGATATCGGTTGGAAATGATCGGAATATCAAACGATTTACCATTGTAAGTAATGATGCCTTTGGCTTTTGCTATTTGATTTTCGAATTCAATGAGCTGAGCCATCTCTTGCGCTGGATTTGTCATTAGATATTGCCGAATCAGAATCCCATTTGTAGTAATATTTCCTAACCCGATAAGAAAAGCATAGACGGTTCCCCAGCCTAACATACCCGTGGTTTCGATATCGATGATGGTAAAGTCAGATAAATTTACGCTCTCCAAATTTAAAGCAGTCGCCCATTTGATGAAAATGGGTGATATCGCATGATGGATAAGGGGGATGTCAAGATTGAAGTGTTTCTCAACTAGAATTAGGTTACCTTGATGATTTTCGACGATTTGACCACCGAATAAATCAGCCGGTAAATCGGGATCTTTTTTCTTTGGTTCTATCGAATCAACCCCTACCTCGATCCCTAACGCTTTTAGATGATGATATAAATCATTCATTGCCGGTCATTTTTCTAAGTAATAGTAGCGTTTCTTCTTTACCACCAACTCCATTTTCACTCACTGCTCCAGTACAAGAAGGGCAACCTTCTTTACAGGGACATTGTTGAATATGATGATAGATCGAATGAATTAATTCTAATGCGATTTCAAAAATACGCCAGCACAATCCGATTCCACCGGCAATGTTCTCGTAGATTAATATTGTGGGTAGCCGATCGACCCACTTAAAATTAGCATCAATATGAACCCCTAAATCATTGCGATCACACATTGCAAATAAGGGGGCAATGTGTTGGAATGCATATCCCAGGCCGGCTAATCCACTTTGAACGCGGAGGTTGACTTCAACCTTTTGATGGCAATTTCGGCAAAGGGTTATTAAATTATCAAGACGATTTGCTTCTTCTGGCGAATTGAAATGGCGGAATGGAATTTTATGGTGGACATCATGAGAGCGGTCCGTCTCTTCAACACCACAAATTTGGCACCGATAATTATCACGGGCTCGTGCTAGTGCTTTTTGACGTGCCCACCCAACTCCATATTTGTTCGGTTGCGCAGTCCAGGCTCCTTGCTCACGCAATGCTTCAACCATATTTTTTTCTATTGTTAACCAGAAAGCCTTCGTAGATAATGTTCTGGGTGGGAGGGTTAAGGGTACTCTTTCGATAACCTGATGGGTAGTCCAGTCCACTTTTGAGTAACCAGTTACTTGCATCGTCACGGTCACGTCCCCAAACCCTAATCGAAAATTACCCCCCAGTGAATTTTGAATTTGGGTGCTTTCCAGTGGAGTGAATTCATTAATCGTACTTTCCTCATGAGGATCGGTGAGGTATTCCACGCTAGTAGAAGCAAGGCTGGCGATGTTGTTTTCGAGGTCTAAATCTATTACCCGATAGGTATCACCCTCATGGAGGTAAATTGCGCCAGGATGAACTAAGCGGTCTGCGCTCTCCCGGTCCAGCACTCCCAAGAGTTCTTCTTCTCCTTGTTTTTCGCAGACAAGTTGTATGTTCGTAAAGCTGTTGGTTCGCAGAGAAAAATTCTGCGGGGAAGAGTGACCAACATAAAAATATCTATTCGAATTATGGATTACTTCTTTTTGATAGAGTAGTGCATCTAGGAGGGCTTTAAGTAAGTCAGGGCTTGCATTCCCAAACCGCTCATTCTCTTCAAATGGCATTTCGGCTAAAGCACACCGAAGGTGGTTGAGCAAAATAAGGGGATTGTTGGGGTCGATCAAGGGTTGCTCTGGAGAACTTTGTTGAAAATAATGCGGGTTGCGAGCAAGGTACTGGTCTAATGGATCTGCTGTTAACAGTATTATTCCCAGGGAAGTCTGATTCTTCCTTCCGGCTCGGCTTAGCTGTTGCCAGGTGGAAGCAATGCTACCTGGAAAACCTACTAATAAGGCTGTTTCTAATTCACCGATATCAATTCCTAATTCGAGTGCATTGGTGGTGATGACCGTGCGGATTTTTCCGTTTTTCAGGTCTTGTTCAATCTGCCTTCTTTTTTGTGGTAAGTAGCTGCTTCGATATCCTTGAATCGCTTGTTCTGGATTTAAGTCTGATTCCAGATTACTGGAATGACGAACCTCGATTAACAGACGTTCCACCGATCGATGACTTGTTCCAAAGACAATGGTCTGGGAATGATGATGGTGGAGATCGCTTACGATTTCTTTCGCCACTCGGAAAGGATGAGCGCGCAGCCCAAATTCTGCGTTGATGATCGGTGGATTGTAAAAAAGGAGGTTTTTCTCGCCATGTGGGGCAGAATCTTCCGCAAGGTTTATTAATGGCTCTTCGATCAATTGGGTGGCGAATTCAAGTGGATTGGAAATGGTACCGGAGGTTAATATAAATATTGGTCTTCCACCATAATAATTGACTATTCTTTTTAAGCGGCGAATAACATTGGCGATATGAGACCCAAACACACCTCGATAAATGTGAATTTCATCAATTACAACAAATTGTAAGTGAGAAAACAAACGTTCCCATTGGGGATGATTGGGGAGAATACCAAAATGAAGCATATCTGGATTGGTAAAGATTAAGCGGGAAGTTTGCCGAATGACTTGGCGTTGTGGTTGGGGGGTATCTCCATCATAAACGCCAATTATAGAAGTTTGTTTTTTCTTTTGGGTGTCATTAAATTCTGGTATTCTCTGTAGTAAGTCATTTAGCTTGTGTGCTTGATCGTGGGCTAACGCTTTGGTGGGAAAAAGATAGAGGGCACAACTAAAAGAATCTTGGATCAACTGGTTAAGGATAGGTAGGTTGTAACATAAAGATTTCCCGCTAGCAGTGCCACTGGTAATTAAAAGGTGATGATTTTCCTGAATAAATCGAAATGCTTCTTTCTGATGATGATATAGCTGTTGGATGCCAAGCTGGTTGAGGGCGTTCTGCAGAGTTGGTTCTATTTCATCTGGAAAGGTACTATACTGCCCGGGGCGCGGTGGTATTTTATCCCAATATACTATATTATTTCGTATAGCATTATTATTTTGCCATTGTTCTAGCAATAAATCTAAGCTCATTATCCATTCTGAATGTTATAGGTAAAAAAGGCAACGCCAAGAACACCTGGACCTGCGTGAGTGATAATTGCAGGTGGGACTTCATATATGGGAATTGATAGAATAGAAAGGCGTTGAGAGAGCCGCTCGGCAAATAAGGCTACATCATCCGGGATACCCGCATGCATCAGGGTTAAATAAGCTTCTTGGTTTTTGGGTATTTGCTCGACAATGATATTTTCTAACCTTTCCCGTGCCCGTTTTTGCGTTCTTTCTTTTTCAAAAACGTCGACCTTTCCATCATTAAAAGTGAGGATGGGTTTTATTTGTAAAACACTTCCAAGCAATGCTGATGCATTCCCAATCCTACCCCCTTTTGCCATATATTCCAGCGTATCAACTAAAAAATAGATGCGACAACTTTTTGCCATTTTTGTCAGGTGATCGACAATTTCGTCAGCGGATTGTCCTTCTTCCGCCCATTGAGCAGCTAATGTCACCAAAGTTGCAAGTGGACTGGCGACGATGCGCGTGTCGATAATGCGGATATCTAAATTGGGAAAGTCTTGGGCAGCAACGGTTGCAGAACGGACAGTGCCGCTCACTTCGGCAGATGGATGGATGCAGAGAATTGTCTCGTTTGGATCTTGAACTTTCGCAAACTCTTGTGCGAACAAATCGGGAGGAGGAGCAGATGTTTTGGGTAAGTTTCTTGAGCTCTTAAGCTTACGCAGAAATGTTGCATTATCGATTTCGATGCCCTCTAAATATGTCTCATCGTCAAAGTGAATCACTTGCGGGATAACGGGAATATGATATTTTTCAGCCACTTGACGGGGCAAGACAGAAGTTGTGTCGGTAATTATTTTGACCATAATTTCTTTTCCTTTCGAAAAACACTTAATCTTTACCAAATCCTGTCACCATTACTCCCAATAGTGAAATTACAAACGCTGCTAAATATGCAGTGTGTATCGCTGGAAAGATTCCATCCACTATAGTGGAGTTATGACGGGATAATACGGTTGTAAATACTGCTCCTGAAATACCAATACCAAGGACCATCCCAACATTGCGAGCCGTGGCAAGTAAACCCGCAGCTATTCCAATTTGATTGATTGGTGCTGAACCCATGATAGCGCTACTATTCGGGGTGATAAAAATACCAATTCCTAAACCGAAAATAGCCAAAAAAGTTAAGAGCAGAAAAATTGGGGTAGTGTTATTGATCAGGGATAATAATATCGTCCCGCTTGCTAAAATAATCATCCCTAATAAAGCTGGGATGCGCGTGCCAATTTTGTCCGATAAAGTTCCGCTTATTGGTGCGGTAATAGCCATGATAAACGGCTGAATCGAGATGATCAAGCCTGCACGCCCTGGGAGAAAAGATCTTCCTTGCAATAAGTAAAATGGCATGAGGAACAAATTGCTATAAACACATAGATAATTGATCACTGCTGCGGAAATAGAACGAGAAATGGTTGGAATGGAAAATAAATGTAAATCCAGCATCGGTTCAGCAATGTGTTTTTCCCACCACACAAAGATAACCACCAAGATAATCGCGCATAAATTTAATCCGATTGTCTGCGCAGAGAACCATCCCCATTCCGATGCCATACTTAATCCGAGCAACAATGAAGTTAAGCCGCTTAAAAATAGGAGCGCACCGGTATAATCGAATTTCACTATCTTCGTATAGGGTTTTTCTTTCGGAATAAAATGAGAGCTCAACATAAACGCGACTATACCCACGGGAATATTTATTGTGAATACACTTCTCCATCCCCATAATTCAGTCAACCAACCCCCCAGGCTGGGACCAATGGTCAAACCCAAGTATGTCATCGTGGCTTGTAAGCCTAATGCTTGACCACGTTGGGTTGGGGGAAAATTTTTCGTTAATATGGCAGGAGAATTGGATGAGAGCATTGCTGCCCCGAAAGCTTGCAAAGCACGGGATAATATCAGAGAAAGAACGGAAGGAGACAAAGCACAAAGCAAAGACCCTAAAATAAACAGGAAAAAACCGGTCAAGTAAATGGATTTATGCCCTTTTAAATCTCCTAATCTACCAAAACTAGGCAATAACCCACTGACGAACAATAAATAAATTAAGGAAATCCACTCAGTTTGATTTACCGTTGCTTGAAACGCTTTCGTCACAATGGGCAATATTGTATTGATGATACTGATGTCCAAGGCAGACATGAACGTGCCAACGCCAATGGATAACAACACCCACCATTTCCCGTTTGATTCCAAATTATTTATGGATGTCTGCATGAAAAATAATCTGATTTACAACCAATTAAAGCTACGTTCTACTGCTTTTAACCAATTTTTATATTGTTGGTTGCGTTCTTCCACGCTCATTTGTGGCAACCAAGTCTTATCAACTTTCCAGTGCTTACGCAACTCATCTAAATCATGCCAGAACTGAACGGATAATCCCGCCGCGAATGCAGCGCCTAAAGCGGTTGTTTCAGTAATCATTGGGCGGATTACGGGTACACCGAGAATATCTGCCTGGAACTGCATGAGCAGTTCGTTGACAACCATACCACCATCGACTTTTAATGATTTTAATGTAACACCGCTATCTTGTTGCATTGCCTCTAATATTTCTTTAGTTTGAAAGGCGGTTGCTTCGAGAGCAGCACGAGCGATATGTCCTTTGTTGATATAACGGGTTAGTCCAACAATAACACCACGTGCATCAGCCCGCCAATATGGTGCAAACAGCCCTGAGAAAGCGGGTACAAAATAAATGCCGCCATTATTTTCTACCGTGCGTGCTAATGCCTCAATTTCTTGGGAGTTGGATATTAATCCTAAATTGTCCCTTAACCATTGGACTAAGGCGCCCGTAATTGCTACTGAACCTTCTAGCGCGTAATTTGGAGCCTGGTTCCCGAATTGATAGGCAAGCGTAGTGAGCAATCCTTTTTGTGATTGGTTGATTTTCTGACCGGTATTTAACAGCATGAAACAACCTGTCCCATAAGTGTTTTTTGCTTCCCCGATATCGAAACAAGTTTGGCCAATAAGGGCAGCTTGTTGATCTCCGACATCTCCGGCGAGGGGTATTTCAGCTGAAAAAGGTCCGTCTTTAGAAGTGAATGCATAGGGTTGGACAGGGCTAGATGGTAGGATTTGGGGCAAAATATTACGCGGGATATCGAATATGCCTAAAATTTCATCGTCCCAATCTAACGTTTTCAAATTCATTAACATGGTGCGGCTCGCATTCGTGACATCCGTTACATGAACCCCTTTGTGAGGTCCACCAGAAAGCCACCACAATAACCAAGTATCAATATTACCGAACAATACATTTCCTTGGATCGCTTCCTTGCGGAGATTGGGGAGATGGTCAAGAAGCCATTTTATTTTTGGTGCAGAAAAATAGGTCGCTAAGGGTAGCCCAACCTGATGGCGGAAACGGTCTTGTCCCCCTTCTTTTTCTAATTCATCGCAGATTGATTTTGTACGCGTATCCTGCCATACTAACGCGTTGTAATAGGGTTTTCCAGTATTTGCATCCCAAAGAATGGTTGTTTCTCTTTGGTTTGTAATACCGACCGCAGCGATTTGGCTGGGTTGGATGCGGCTGGTTTGGATCACCTGTCGAATGACTTCTTGGGTGCGTTCCCAAATTTCTAAAGGATCATGTTCTACCCAACCTGCTTGCGGGTAAATTTGCCGATGTTCCTTCTGTGCACTGGCTACAATGGTTGCATCTCGATCAAAGAGAATGCAGCGAGTGCTTGTGGTTCCTTGATCGATTGCTGCGATGTATTGATTCATCCTTTGACCTCCTATTTTAATTTAAGGGAGAATTCGTTCTGGGTGAGTGTAGATATTAAATTGTGTTCTTTTTGCATACCCTATTAAAGTAATCCCGTTCTCTTGTGCCATTTGCATGGACATTGCGCTAGGGGATGTGCGCGTTATCACAATTTCTGCTTGCAAGCGTAATGCTTTTTGCATCATTTCTGATGTCACACGACCGGATGTTATTAATATTTTAGTTGGAATCGTGATTTGTTGCAACAATTTCAAGCCTGCTAATTTATCCAGGGTATTGTGCCGGCCAATATCCTCAGCGGATAAGATTAAATCTTTTCCATCTGAAAGAGCTGAGATATGAATGCCTCCAGATTCTTGATATAAGCGTTGATGTTCAAAGAGCTGATGGACCAGTTCAAATATCTCGTTATGGGTTAAGGTTATTGTTACTGGAATGGTCGTATTCCCTTTCGGAGAGCTTTCTGCAGTAAATCCGCCAGAGCATCCTGAAGTTCTCAACCACGAATTTGGTTTTTCAGCGGAAAATGTCAACCAGACATCTACATTATCACCAGCTTCGCAAAGACGGGCATCGGCGATTTCAGGGAGAGAATTAATTATGTTTTCATTGTATAAAAAACCAATTGCTAACTCAATTTGTTGCAATGGTGTGCATAGAAATGAGAGCCACGGTTCCCCATTGACCGTTAAGCCTAAACGGGTTTCGTTTACAATAGATAAAGGATTCGTTTCTACAAGGTTATTTTTTACTTGGATAATTTGAGTTGCAACAAGTGGATTTGATTCCATAGGACATTTTTACCTATAAAAAAGGAATATTTTATTTCTGATATTGAGATTGAACCCCATTTGGCTGTACGATAGCATGATAGGGGCAGAGCAAAATACACTTTCCACATCCATTACAACGACTGTATTCAATGACAGGTGGTGAATCTGGGTCAATTCGGATGATGGCTCGAAACTTACAGTTCGTGAGTGGAGGGCAGGTCGTGCAATTTTGGCAAATATCCCAAATCACATCAACAGTATTTTTCATCTGGTTTACCAACAAAATGGATAGATTATGTCATTTTATCATTGAATCTGGTAAAATAGCATCCGTTAAATCAGCATTCGTCAAAATTGCGCCAGTTAAATCTGCACCTCGGAGGTTCGCTGCGGTTAAATCGGCGCCGGTCAGGTTTGCTTCGTGAAAATTTGCATTCGAAAGGTTTGCTTCAAATAGATTTGCTTTGTAAAGATCCGCATGGCTAAAGTTGACATTGGTACAATCCGTTTTACTGAGATCTGTTCTGGATAAATTAGCTAAATTGAGATTGGCATTGGTTAGATTAGCCTTCGTTAAAATGGCACGTGAAACATTGGCTTCAATTAAATTCGCTTCTTTCAAATTTGCCTTTGCTAAATAGGTTCTGGTGAGATTAGTGTGGGTGAGATTTGCTCCTTCTAAATTTGCTTCACTTAAATTGGCTTCAAAAAGATTCGCCAATGATAAATTGGCTTTGGTCAGATTGCTGAATGAAAAATCTGCCCAGTTCAAGTCGGAACGGCTGAGATTGGCAAACGATAAATTGCAATGGGAGAGATCCACCGATATAAGAACTAAGTCGGATAAATCAACCTTAACCAACCATAAGGGGCGCGGTCGATTTAATAAATCAAATATTTGGAAATGGGTAAGCACGCTCATAGTAAACTCCTCAATATAAAATTCCTTACAATTTTGTAACGAATTTGCTAAAATACTTGCTTTTTTCTTTATTTTAATGTAAATTATGTATAAATAAAAATAAATTATAGCGCCAACTGCCGATAATAAGTGTAAACCAGGTCCACTAAATAATCCAATATAACATACTTTAACGGATAGAAAGTGGAAAGAAAAAAGTTGCTTTATTAGAAAAAGGAGAAAAAAATGAAGCGCAATATAATGATAATTGTTTCAACTATTTTATTGGTGAGCTTATTGTTAGGATCTTCCATCGGTGGAGTAGGGGTGAAGACAGCGGTCGCTTACTCAGGCTACCCGACCTTTTCAATTGTGAGTGTCAAGACTGATAAAACGGTGACCATCAAAGCCCATAATTTTCCTGCCCATGATACCTTTAAAGTAATGATGAATTACATTGGTACGCATGGCGTGAATGGAGTAGTCGTTGACACGATTAATACCGGTGCAGGCGGGTCGTTCACTGCGACATTTTCTATCCCGAATGCGCTCAAAGGGCAATACCAAATTGCCATCCGTCTGCAAAGCACCAGTGGTTCAGGATACTATGCATACAATTGGTTTTACAATAACACCAAGTATACTGGCACTGGCGGCGCATATAACTACACGGGTGGTTATTATGGCTATCCTTATATTACTGTAGTGAGCGTGGTGAAGAACAAAAACGTGACTTTGAAAATCACCAATCTGCCCAAGAATGATAAATATAAAGTATTGCTAGGTAAGATTGGTACACTTGGCGTAAATGGGACGAATGTAGGTACCTTTACAACCGGTAAAGGTGGAACGAAAACTATCAAGGTCCAAATCCCCGCATCACTTCAGGGAAAGTCCCAAATTGCAGTTCGGATACAAAGTGTAGGTGGCAGCGGTTACTACGCTTATAACTGGTTCTATAATAAATAATTCCCTTTTTCCAAATACAAAAATGGCTGTCCGTTATATTACGGACAGCCTCTTTTTCTTTCAAATGGTTTAATGATTAGAACTCGTTTTGGAGGGGGCGAATGCGATTTATCATGTGAACGATATCTTTCATTTCCCCATCAGGGAGCATAAAATAATCTTCAAAAACGCACTTTCTCTCAAATCCTAGACGTTCTAAGGCTTTTATATCGCTGGTTAGATCTAACACGATTTGAACTTCCAGCATGTACAAGTTTTTACGTTTAGCAATTTCAGTGATGGCTTGCACTAATTTATTGCCTAAACCACGATTGCGAAAATCTTTTGCAAGAAAAATGCGCATCTCCCCGCGATGTCTGGCTGTGCCAGTATTGAAATGTAAGGTAGCATCTCCAACGATTCGGTCACCGACAAGGGCGATCATAGGGAAGATCTTGTCATAATCGAGGGTATCAATCCATTCACTGATCACCGCTGGATCATGGACATTGTGACGCATAAAGCGGCGATCTTCATAAGAAATATTGGTGAACAAATCTATCAGCGCTTGTTTATCCTCTTTTACGAGCGGACGGATCAAAACACGCGCGCCATCTTTCAATGTAAATACCATGCGATATAACAAATCTTCTTTGGTCACCATGGATCCACTCCTTGTCGGTCGAGGTTAGTTTATGGCTGTTGAATATATTATATTCTATTTCTATGCCCATGCTGCAGCCAGTTGGACTCTTGTATGATCCAATCTTTCTAGGGCAGCTAAGGCAATGTGCTTCAACATGACTGTCGCAAGGGCGGGATCATTCTCTGCTAATTCGCGTAGTTTAGGACCGTTGATGCAAATTGCTTTACAAGCTGATGTACAACGGACACTTGAAAGGTGTTTATACGGTTCTAATAATGCAGTAATGCCAAAAGGATCACCAGCGGTGATTTCACCAACTAAGAATTGTCGTTTGGTATTGGTTTTATCATCCTGAATGGTGAAAAATAGGTCTGCTGAACCTTCGGTCAAGACATAAAGTGCATCTGCTGGTTGTCCTTCGGCAGCAACGAGTTGATCTTTATTGAATTCAACTTCCTCGCCAATCATGGCTATTTGTTTAAGTTGTTCATCATTGAGAGAAGCAAAAAAGGGAAATCTTTTAAGCGTTTCTGGGGAAATCATGGTTTTTTCTCCAATTCTATAAGAGTTTGCCAAACATATTGACATGCTAGAGGGATTGCTTGCTCGACACGTGGGGATAATTCTTCAGAAAATTCAAATAAATTTTCTGCTTCAATACTAATGATAAAAATAGATTCTGGTAAATGAGCTCCCATTAATTTACCTACTTCAATAGCGTTCGCTAAGCTTGTGTCATGTGTTGATGCTGTATGTCCTGAGTTTAAGTCTGGGATGTCTTCGAGCATTAATTTCCGAACCGTACCGATTGGGAATTGATGGGTTTCGATTGCGTCAATGATAATGGCTTGGTCAACATCAATCATTAGTTCCATTAGTGAAAGCCCGCCCAAACTCGCTTTTTCTATTTGGATAGTTTGACACTGGAAAGGATATCCTTTCTCCAATAGTGTATGTTCTATCTCATCAGCGACACGCCAGCCTACGCCATCATCTCCTAAAATTGGATTACCTAATCCGATCACCTTGGTTCTTTTTTTCTTCACCATAAGGATAAACAATGGAGGTTGGGGTTATCCAACCTCCATCCACCATTTATAGATTTTGGTTCAAGACATGAATTGGGTTACCACTCTTATCCCGAATGGTTATTTCAAGTGGCATTTGACCTGGTAGGGAATGTGTGGCACACCCAAAGCAGGGATCATAGGCTCTGAAAGCCATCTCCACCATATTTAAAATTCCTTCATTGACCTTACCACCTTTAATCAAAGCACGGGCAGCCTTATTGGTGGACATCTGCAATGCGGCATAGTTATTCGTGGTGCCGACTATCAGGTTAACTTGCGTAGCTATACCTCTTTCATCTGTCCAATAATGATGAGTAAGTGTGCCGCGTGGTGCCTCGACAATCCCGACTCCCTCCGTTGGTTTTTCAGTTGGAATAGTGCGGAAGTTGTCACTTGTGATTTCTGGATCCGTTGCCAGTTCAACCCATCGTTCTGCGGCATAGAGGAGTTCTATCAACCTTGCCCAATGGGTAGCCAGGCGTTGGTGAACTGGTTTTCCGCCGAGAGTTTTATAGAATTTCTCATATTCTTCTTGGGCGCGCGGAGTTGCCATACCGTCTGCGGCGTTTAATCGAGACAATGGAGTGGCAATATAAACCCCAGATTCTTTCCCATCGACAAAGCCTTTCCAACCGACTTTCTTGAGATAAGGGAATTTTAGGTAAGTCCAAGGTTCGACATGCTCTGCAATCCATTCTGTATATTCGTTTGGTGCGTATTTTCCAAGCCGGTTACCTTCTGGATCAACCACACTAACTTTACCATCGTAGAAATTCACTTTGTTATTTTCATCTACGAGTCCAATATAATGCGTTCTATGGGTGTATATATCGCCGAGGATTAGATCGAGATAGGTAGAATTCTTCAAGACAATATCTTCAAATAGCTTGAGGGAAAATTGACCAAACTCAACAGCCCACCGTCCCATTTGCTCAATTTCTTGGCGTTGTTCTTCGGTAATTCCCTTCGTTAACCCGCCCGGAATGGAGGTGCAAGGATGAACTTTACGACCTCCAATCATCTCAATCACCAAATGACCAAATTTTCTGGCTTGAATCACTTTTCCACCGATTTCAAGACCAACTTTGTGGATAACTCCGAGGATATTCCTTTCCGCAACGGGTGCATCTGGACCCATAACGAAATCCGGTCCAGCTAAAGCATAAAAGTGAGTGGTGTGGTCAGCAACAAAGAATGCACTATAGAGCAGTTCGCGCAGCATCTTTGCCGTTCTTGGAGGATCGACATGATAAACCGCGTCCACCGCTTTTGCTCCAGCCATGTGATGAGCTTCAGGGCAGACACCACAAATACGGTTGGTCAAGATAGGAATCTCTTCTACTTGGCGGCCGACACAAAAACGTTCAAAACCCCGTAATTCTGGGATTTGAAAGTAAGAGTTGGCGACATTGCCTTCATCATCCAAGAAGATGTCAATCTTACCATGACCTTCCAAACGAGTGATTGGATCAATTGATATTCTTTCCATTTCTGCCTCCTACTTTATATCCCAGGCGGGTTTACTAGCTCGTAACAGGGATCCTGCCAGGTTGAAACGATAAAACATTCCGGCTGGATCAGGTATTCCTTCGATGATCTTCTGGATTTCTTCTGGATCGTTGCTATCGATCACCGAAGCAACTGCAGTAAGCAATCGGGCTCCATAATCCAAAACACCCTCGGCTGGACCATAACATCCGATGCAAGGGGAGCCAGCCGCCGGGCAAAGAGCCTTGCATCCACTTCGGGTTGCCGGTCCACTGCATAAGATGCCTTGTTCCAGTAGGCAAATTTCCGGATCGATTTGAACATCTTGAATTCTCTTAAATTCTCGGATGGTTTTTAATCCACGTTTGCGGGTGCATTCGTCGCACACGGTTGATGGTCCTGCCCCAATGACACTTCCCTTGGGTGGTAGTTCTGCTTTACCCTGCAGGACCTGGATAACCAAATCAATCACTGCAGCAATTTGATGTGACTCTGGCGGGCAGCCGGGCATGTAATAATCCACATCTACGACTTGATCCAATGTGCGGACGATTGGAAACAGCTTAGGAATGGTTAATTCCCCTTCTGGAGCCTGATAGCTCGCTTGAGGATGTATGTTCTGGGGGTTATCTGTAGAGATCGTGGAATAAACGGTTTCAACGATTTCGTCGATTGGGGTTAGGTTTGCCAGGGCGGGCATACATCCTTCATTTGCGCAGGAACCGAACGCAACGAGGATTTTTGATTTTTTACGCAAGAGTTTAGCGATGTGCTCATTCTCCTCGTTCCGAATTGCGCCGTTGAATAATGTCAGGAGGATTGAACCATCTTCCATTGCTTCGACATCTTTGTATTTTGCATCCATGGCAACTGGCCAAAAGACGACATCAAAGTTTGCATCCACATCGAGGATCTTTTCATGGATGTTCAACACAGCAATTTCACATCCTCCACAGGATGCAGCCCAGTACATTGCGAATTTAGGTTTACCATTGGTGGTCATGCTGGCACCTCCACATGATTTATCTGGTGACCTTCAGCAACGAACCCTTTTTCTGGATTCCAGTTTAGGGGTCCTAACGCCCGCACCTCTTCTGTAAATTTGGTAATCTCATCAGCAAAGATTTGTCCTTCAGCAGCGGAGGCCCAGAGTAATTTCAAGCGGCCTGGTTCGATGCCCATTTGCGTGAGTAATTTTTTAAGTAAATAAAACCGCCGCATGGTTTTGTAATTCTGTTCGACATAATGGCAATCACCTGGATGACAACCGGAGACCAAGACACCATCGGCTCCATCGGCGAATGCTTTAAGGATAAATGTTGGATCAAGCCTTCCCGAACACATCAGGCGGATCAGTCGGACATTAGGTGCATATTTGATGCGAGCAGTGCCAGCCATGTCAGCAGCACGATAACTGCACCAGTTACAGGTAAATCCGATTATGATAGGTTCAAAAGATTCTGTCATTCTATTCCTCCTCTTATCCAGCCACCACTTCAAGTGGTTTGACATTTTTTAATAGCAAACCATCAATTTGGGCAAGGATGGCTTGATCGCTGAAAACGGTACCGGAGATGGCACCAGCGGGGCATGCTGCAACACAGGTTCCGCACCCCTGGCATAGAGCTGGGTTTACTTCGGAAACCATGCGATCTTCGATAAAGAATATTGCGTTGAATGGACACATATTGTTGCAAATGCGGCACCCGGAACACTTATCCTGGTTAATGCTGGCTTTAATGGGTTCCATGGAGATTTCCTTTTGCTGGATCTTTCCCACCACCCGAGCCGCTGCTGCTGCACCTTGAGCAACACTAGTGGGGATGTCTTTTGGACCCTGAACACAGCCAGCGATAAGAATTCCTTCCGTCATTGTCGCAACTGGATCAAGCTTAGGGTGGCGTTCCAGCAGCCAGCCATCTGCGCTACAAGAAATGCCAAACAGATGGGCAACTTCTTTCGTATCGTGGCGAGGTTCTAACCCTGCTGAGAGGATCACCATATCCACAGGGATACGCATTTGTTTTCCAATTAACGTATTTTCAACTTGGACGATCAATTTCCCTTCTTCACCAGGTTCGCGAGCCGCATCGGTGATCTCGGCTACTTTACCTCGAATGAAGTGTGTTCCTTCATCTAGCAACCTCTGATAAAATTCATCATAGCCTTTGGCAGGAGTGCGCATGTCGATATAGAAGTTATACACTTCAGCCCCTGTCCTTTCATGAACAAGGTGGGCAAATTTCAAACTCTGCATACAACAGATTGCCGAGCAATAATTGTTGTAATTTTTATCACGACTACCAACGCAATGGACAATGCCAACTGTTTTTGGTACAGTGACGCCATCCCGTAATACGACTTTCCCACCTGTTGGTCCAGCCGCATTGGTTAACCTTTCAAACTCGAGATTGGTGAAGACATTCGCTAATCTGCCATACCCGTATTGAGGGATGCGTCGTGCGTCAAATAGGTCCCAACCTGTTGCGAGGATAATTTGCCCGACATCGAAGGTGAGGTATTCATCTTCTTGGGCAAAATTGATTGCCCCGGTTGGGCAGAATTTCTCGCACGCCTTACAAGTTCCCTTCAGATAGTAGGTACAATTCTCACGGTCAATGACCGGGTATTTTGGCACGGCTTGTGGGAAAGGTGTATAGATTGCCTTGCGATACCCTAACCCTGCTTCAAAAACATCATCGATCACTTTCTTAGGGCACTTTTCCTGGCATATGCCACAACCAGTACAATCCTCGATGTTTACGGAGCGGGCTTTTTGTTTGACCGTAACTTGAAAGTTCCCTACAAAACCACTGACATTGGTTACTTCTGCATAAGTGAGTAGTTTAATATTGGGATGGCTTCCCACTTGTACCATTTTCGGTGTAAGAATACAAGCGGAACAGTCTAATGTGGGGAATGTCTTATCAAATTGCGCCATGTGACCACCAATCGATGGCTCACGTTCGACCATCACAACTGGCAAGCCAGCGTCGGCAATTTCGAGTGCGGCCTGGATGCCAGCAATTCCCCCACCGACAACGAGTGTGGTTTGGTTGATAGGAACTTTTAATGGTTCTAGTGGTGTTTGCCAAATAACCCGTTCCACACCACCAGAGATAATTGCTTTTGCCTTTTCGGTAGCAACTGCTTTATCCGTATGCACCCAAGAATCTTGTTCACGGATAGATACTAATTCTGAAAGGTAGGGATTCAATCCCGCTTCTTTACAGGCATTTCTGAAGGTTGCTTCGTGGAGATGTGGGGAGCATGCAGCGACAACAACTCTTGTTAGCCCTTGCTCTTTTATGTCTTTTTGGATAAGCTCCTGTCCAAGACTGGAACACATGAATTTGTAATCACGCGAGATGACTACTCCTCGATCTTTCAAAACTTCGCCAGCCCAGCGAGAGACCTCTGCAACATCGACGGTACCGGCGATGTTTGTTCCACAATGACAAACATAAACTCCGATTCGTTCTTTAGCCATAGTTTACTTCTCCTCCGGCAAACTCGGCATGGGTAATGCCTCTTTGGGTGGTTTTTTGATAACCATCTCAGGTTCGGGGACTTCAACCCCTATTTTTGCCAGCGCTGGACGGGCATCTACTAATTCCGCGCCAATCCCCAAATCAGTTGGATCCATGCCCATAGCTAAACCAATCATTTGGGTGAAGTACAACACCGGCATGTTGTAATTGGTATCAAAATAAGAATTCATTGGTCCTTGAAAAGCATCTAAGTTCAGCTGGCACATTGGACAGAGGGTTACCATTAAATCGGCTTTATACTCCGTTGCTCCTTTAACCAATTGACGGATTAACTCATAGCCTGTCCCCTCACTTATTTGGGTCATATGGCCACCGCAACAATGAGATTTCAAAGGAAAGTCTATTACCTCTGCTCCTAGCACTTTGAGTAATTTATCCAGTGTTTTTGGATATTCCACATCATCGAATGTGCCATCTGGACCAAGTTTAGGGCGGACAATCATGCAGCCATAATACGGGGCTACTCTTAATCCTTTAAGTGGTTTGGTTACTTTTGCTGCGATTGCGTCATACCCAATGTCGTTCACCACCACATCGAGAAGATGGCGTACTTTTAATGTGCCTCCTTTGTAGGAAAGGCCGCCAGCTGCGAGAGCGGTATTTACTTTTTCAGCGAGGCTTGGGCTTTCTAGCATATAGCTATCGCATTTTTTGAGGTTCAAATAACAGGCACTGCAAGGTGCTACAAGCTGTTTTGTTTCTTCGTTTTTTGCAGCTAGAGCGAGATTACGCGCAATGAGTGCATAAGACGCAGTTAGGTTGAGAGAAACATATTCTGTGGCACCACAACAATTCCAATCATCCACTTCTACAAATTCCATCCCCAGCGGTTTGGCAATTGCCATGGCGGAGATATGATACGAAGCGGCATTTTTTTCCAAAGAACAACCGGGATAATAATTATATTTCATGCGACTGCCTCCAGTTCTTTGGCTTTATTCAAAATTGCCTTGAGATTGTCCATTCCCTTGATGCGGGTGGGGGTAAATGCCATCCTGCCTTTTGTAACCATGCCTATTCCCATTCCAGCGATCTTGAATACGCCAAATGGATTATGTTTCAAAAGGTGCATTGACATTAAGCCCAATTCAAAAGCCCGTCCATAATTCTCAACCCATTCAATAAAAGTTTTTGAGAAATCTGGAGCTTTTGTTTTCTCATAGGCATTTTCTTTGACAGCCAATCTTTTTAATGTGTACATAATATCGGTGATATGTACCGATTGCGGACAACGTACCGTGCAGTAGTAGCAAGATACGCAGTACCAGGGGGTATTGCTCTTAAGCACTTGCTCTTTCATTCCTACGGAGATCATTGCAAAAAGCGCCCGCGGGGTATGATCCATATCCCTTCCAGAAGGGCAGGAACCTCCACACGTTCCACATTGAATACAGTCAATTAAATGGGATTCTCCTGGCGTGGCAGCAATGACCTCTTCGAGGAATGACCTGGTACTTTTTTCCTCTTTAGGTGGAGAAATTGTTGCGGAAGACAAAAGGCACCTCCTTATCTAGGTTTGAAGGTTGATAAATAATGGTATGATTGTGGATATAGGATTCGGATTTGGCATGCAAGCTTCTAATTGTTTTACCATTGATAAATAGTATAGAAGACCATATTAATTTTGAATAGTAACAAATAGCATACTGCTATTTTGACATTGATAACTATCATAGGATAATTTATTACAGGATGAGTAAAGATTATGAAAAAAGAGCGAACTGTCATCATTATTTTTGGTGTGACGGGTGATTTAACGGCGCGTAAATTGATTCCTGCACTATATCAAAATTTACGTGAAAATCGTTTGCCGCTGCCATTTAGTATTATTGGTTTTGCGCGGCGCGACTGGAATGATCAAATCTTACGTGAAAAGGTAAAAAATGCCATTGTTGAGAAAATTCCACCAGCGCATATTCAAAACGAAGTGTTGAATACTTTATTGGAACAGTGTAGTTATCTTCAATCAGATTTTACTAACCCGGAAGGTTATCGCAAATTAAGCGATATGTTGAAAAAGGAAGATGTTCGCAATGTCCTTTTTTATTTTGCCGCACCACCTGATGATTATATAGCAATATTAGAAGGTATTCAGAATGCAAAACTCAATGAAGGGTTTCCGGGCTGGGTGAGGGTGGTGATCGAGAAACCATATGGTAATGATTTAGAGTCGGCGATGGAGTTAGATAAAAAAGTCCATCAGGTATTCAAAGAAGAACAAATTTTTCGTATCGATCATTACCTTGGAAAAGAAACTGTCCAAAATATTTTGGTCTTCCGATTTGCAAATGGCATTTTTGAACCATTATGGGACAGAAAATATGTTGACCATGTGCAGATATTAATGGCAGAAAGCGGTGGTGTTGGCACACGCGCTGGATATTATGAGAAAGCAGGGGTTATCCGGGATATTTTTCAAAATCACATGTTGCAATTGCTTACATTGACAGCAATGGAAGCACCGGTTGCTTTTACTGCTGACGCTGTCAGGGATGAAAAGATAAAAGTGTTAGCCTCATTACGCCCCATGAAAGGGGAAGAGGTTCTGACGAACACTTATCGCGGACAATACGTGTCTGGATTAATTGATGGCAGTCGTGTAGTCGGATACAAAGATGAACCCGGCGTAGCTATTAACTCTATCACGGAAACGTTTTTAGCGATGCGGTTATTTATTGATAATTGGCGCTGGGCGGGTGTGCCGTTCTATATTCGCTCAGGAAAAAGATTACCAAAAACGGTTACCGAAATAGCGATCCAATTCAAACAGATTCCATTATCTTTATTTGGCTGGAAAAATATGGCTGGGGAAGCACCAAATATGTTGATATTAGGTATTCAACCGGATGAAGGAATTACATTGACCTTTGGTGCGAAATCGCCTGGACCCATTAATCAGATCTCACCAGTAAAAATGGAATTTGATTATGTCTCCACTTTTGGCGGGGAGCCGCCAGAAGCATATGAGCGTTTATTGATTGATGTTTTAAATGGCGACGCCACCCTTTTTACCCGTTCAGATGAAGTGGAAGCCGCCTGGAAATTTACCACCGAGATCATTCGAGCTTGGGAGAATGAAAAGACCCCCAACATACCCGTGTATGAAGCTGGCACTTGGGGACCTGCGGGAGTAGATGAATTTATCCAACGGGATGGACGACGTTGGCGGATGGTTTAGCCAACTTTAGCAAAGACAAAACCACAATTCGGGCAGGTACTTTCGTTATCCGCTATCAAATAACCACATTGTGGACAAGTGTTTGGTTGGACTTTACCCAATGGGGCGCCACAAGCGAGACAGTTTGATTCCCCCAAAGGGTTGGCAGTAGTGCAATAGGGACAGATCACTCTCCGAAATCGCTCGCTTAGTTCCAGAGAAGCTTGATTCGTTTCAATTACATGTGCAATGGTGTTCCAGATCCGATCAACCAATTGGAGGTTCTCGATATCTTGAGCAAGATCATCCAGCCGGCTAAGTAAAGAAAGCGGATTTTTAAGCGCAAATAAGGCCGTTTTACTCAGGCTCGCCGCAATCCCCAGCCATTCTTGTTGACCAATGTGAATGGATACCCCATCCTCAAATTGTTTAATTTCTACCCCAATTGCAGTATGACCACCAGATTGTAAAGCAGGTTGGGTGGTTATCTGGATAACGATATGATCCTGATCACCAACTTGTTGGGCGCGCAATGACCCGCGGTTGAATTCTGCTAATAAGGCTTGGGCAACTTGCGCTGAGGTTATATTACCGTGAAAAAAGCGAGTTTCCATAAATTTATTTTTCTTAATGATTTACGAAATCGATGACGAAATGTTGCGAAGTTGATTATAATGGGATTTTGGTTTATTTCGAAAATCATTTTGTTGAGGTCAACCCTTGAAAAAAGGAATTGAGATTATCGTTCTCGTATTTATAATAGGTTTATTATTAAACGCACCTGCGTTTATTCATTTCGTAAGGGCAGAGGAATTGCAGCAGATTCCCACCGTTTCAATCCCAACGGTGACCAGTTCACCAAGCGCGGCAACAATTGTTGTTACCTTAGAACAAGATCAAATCAATGTTCGTGCGGGTCCAGGGACGGATTATCCACTGGTGGGGATCTTAATCGCTGGTCAACGTGTGCCGGCATTAGGGCGCTCTGTTGGTGGAGATTGGATTGAAATTGTTTATCCAGGTATACCCGGTGGAACTGCTTGGGTGTATTCGCCATTAGTGACGGTAGAAGGATCGCTGCGTGTAGTGGAACCTCCTCCAACACCAACACCTAAAACAACACCCACTGTTAATCCGACTTTGGCTGCTCAATTTATTGTCGAGATTCCTCCAACGCGCCTGCCAACTTTTACACCTCCTCCCCCAATCGTATATCCAACTTTTTCACCCTCATCTCAGAGACAAATAACCTCACAAATACCGATGGGACTGTTAATTATTGGTTTAGGTGTAGTGGGTTTATTTGGTACTATTATTTCGATGTTGCGGGGAAAATAAAAGATTACCATTGACACTCGCCGCAGGTATTGATTCCGGCAGATTTGTTGACATATTTATACATGGTCACATTGTTAAAGGGTTCACCAAGAAGGCCGTCATGAATCGCCCAGGAGCGCAGGCGGATGCTATGTGCCGCTTCGGGTTTGCGAAAGGGTGTGGAACCATCTAATTTGGATAATAAATCTCCGCCGGCTGAAAAACCTTGTTGTATCCGTTCCATTAAACGACGGCCTTTAGCATAGGTGAAACCGTAACGCTCGAAAATAACTGCATTATGGTAAAAGAGCGGTTCAGCAAAGTACATCTCTTGACCAAGACTTTGGACAAAATGCTCAAATCCCGCGATTGCATCTCCCAGCATTCTCAGCCCGCGGCGGATTTGTCCTGGCGCTAAGCCATATTCCATTGCAGCTAATTCTGCTTCAATATTTCGGTAATGAATCCCAAACATGGTTTTGGTGCCATCGGGTAAGCGATCGACGTCAAAACGGGGAGAATTTGGATCGAGTAGGGTATACAATAAAACATGTATTTGTCCATTTATTGTATCTGTAATATGTCCATATAATAAAGGGTCTGGAAAGGAAATATCATGTCGTAATTCCATCTCTGTCGAACTACTTCCAGGCGAGCAGACGAGTTTTACCAGATCATTCCCGTTTTGATCTATTAAATCCTCGCTTAAGTTAAATTTTTGAAGGAGCGATTTTGGAATTAAGCGGATGTAGATAGCTCTTTTTTCTGCATAACTTAATTGGTTGATAGAGAAAATGTTATAAACTTGTGTCATGGTTAATATCGGCTTTCTCGTTCTGCATCGCGTAACGCATCACGCCTGGCGATATCCTGGCGTTTATCATATAATTTCTTTCCTTTTGCTAGGGCTATCTCAACCTTTGCTTTCCCATTTTTCAGGTAAACCATTGTTGGAATGATTGTAACCCCTTTTTTACGGGCTTCATCCCATAATTCACGGATTTCCCGCTTATGCAGCAAAAGGCGCTTAGGACGTTTGGGATCATGCTGAAAATGGCTGGCTTGTTCATACGGTGCGATATGCGCTTCCATTAACCAGGCTTCTCTTCCGTCTGTCTGGACATACGCTTCATTAAGGCTTATCTGTCCTTTGCGGATGGATTTAATCTCACTTCCATGGAGCGCAATCCCGGCTTCATACCGTTCCAGGAGGAAATATTCAAAATTTGCTTTTCGATTTCGGGCTACTGGTTTTATGTTCATGAATTATTTCGATTGGGTATTTTGTAGAGCATCCATTAAATTATACATAAACATTTGATGAATCAATGGATTAATACGCTGCCAGTTCGGTAGGAGGACACTTGCACCTTGCTCCGTGATGGTGGGGATAGTCATGTCTCGATCGATGATCTGTGCATCGATATTTGTAATCCCCACCCGCAATAAAATTAACCCGAGGCGGGGAATTTGCCAGATTGGCATGTTGCTATCCATAGCTGAAAAAGTTGTCATTATTACCGAGGGGATATAGCGCCAGTTTAATGGTTTTATTAGTTTTAGCATGATGGATTTGATGAGCAATTGTCCTTGCCTCATGCGGAAAAAATCATCTGCCCCAGCTCGATGACGAGCAAAAGCTAACGCTTTTTCCCCAGTGAGATGAAAATCACCTGCAGGATATCCCCCTAAGGGTTGATCGAGATGAATATCCACGCCATCCATTGCGTTCACAATATCTCGTACTCCATCGAAGCGAATGCGGATAAAGTAATCTGCTTTTACACCAAAGTTATTAGCGATGGTGTCAATGGTTGCGAAAGGACCACTTCCGGGTTGATTTGCTTCGGCGAAGAAATGAGCTGTGTTAATCCGATTTTCTCCTTGTCCCGGTATTGGTACCCATAAATCTCTTGGGATGGATAGCATTCCTACATACGGGCGAATAGAATCAAAACGCATCAAAACGATTGTATCGCTCCGCCCAACAAAACTGCGATGGGGTGCATAATCGATTCCAAGAAACAATATGGTGGTTTTTATTGGATAGAGTAAATAAAAAGTCACCATGACAAAAAGGCAGGCGGATAACAAAAATAATATCCCACAAGGGATCAATAGAGATGAGCTCCGCTTAGGTGGCTGGGAAAATGGATAGATATTTTCCGTACTATGCTTAACCCTTGGTGAATTGGCAAAGGTAGGTATATTTTTCTTCGCGTTATAATTAGTCATAATCATCTTCGATTGCATTATAGTCTATCTTCTAGACTAAATATTGGTCAATCTAAATCTTACCTTGGAAGGATACCATGATAACAGAATTTTTCACACCCACAAAAATAATTATCGGAGAGGGGGCGGTAAATCAAGTTGGAGATTTAGTGCAATCTTTTGGAGCCAAGGTATTGATCGTTAGTGGTCAATCAGGTAGATTCAATCCAATGTTAGAAAAACAATGTTTGGAAAAGGGGATATCAACCACCGTTTATCAAATACACGGTGAACCCACAATTGATACAATTCGGCAGGGGTTGGATCTTGCCCGTCAGAACCAGGTTGATGTGGTTGTAGGCATTGGTGGTGGGAGCAGTTTGGATACCGGAAAAGCTATTTCGATCTTGATGACAAACCAAGGCGATATATACGATTATTTGGAAGTGATTGGAAAAGGGAAAGCATTTCAAAATCCTGCATTGCCGTATATTGCTATTCCAACTACTGCGGGTACTGGGACAGAGGTGACAAAAAATGCAGTGATTGGCGTGCCAGAATCGAAAGTAAAAGTTAGCTTGCGGAGTGTTTGGATGATCCCAAAAGTAGCAATACTCGATGCAGAGCTTACTTACGATTTGGCGCAGGATGTAACTGCATACAGCGGAATGGATGCACTGACACAATTAATTGAACCTTACGTATGCAATCAACCTAATCCGCTCACCGATGCATTATGTCGTGACGGAATAATGCGTATAGCTAATAATTTGCGAGATGCATATTTTGATGGAAAAAATAATATCGCTCGCAAAAATATGGCAATCGCCAGCTTGTTTAGTGGACTTGCGTTAGCGAATGCGAAATTGGGTGCGGTTCATGGTTTTGCGGGCGTCCTGGGTGGGATGTATGGAGCCCCTCATGGTGAGATTTGTGCCATATTGTTGCCTTATGTTATCGAGGTGAACTTGGAAGCTTTGCGTTCTAGAGAACCAGACAATCCAGCTTTGTCTCGTTATCGAGAGATTAATAAAATGGTGGTGGGTTCGGAGGATGAGAGGGATTTGATTGATTGGGTGTTAGACCTATGTGAACTATTCAACATTCCTAAATTACGCTCCATAGGAATCACCGAGAAGGATTTTGAAACAGTCATTGAGAAAGCATCGCATGCAAGCAGCATGAAGGGCAATCCAATTAAACTAACGAGAGAAGAGTTATTGACGATATTAGAATACGCGTACTAAAACATGAAAGAAGAAATTGCGGTAATTAGGGGTTGACGGATGACTAATCTCGGAATACAATCTTGCCCTGCGAGTTTTCGACATGGTATACCATTGTCCGAAACGGCGAAGGTAATCCATACTATATTTTTGAATGGGTGAGAGGCGCCCTAAGGAAGGAAAAAAATGGAACAAATTGAACTTAAAGCGACGAAACGCGAAGTAACCGGAAAGCAGGTAAAAGCTTTACGGCGAGAAGGGAAACTGCCGGCGATAATCTATGGTCGCCATTTATCTCCCTTGCCTATTTTATTGGATCTGCACGATGCCAGCCGTGTTTTGCCTGGTATCACGAGCTCCCAGCTCATCACCGTAAATGTGGATGGCAATAAACATACTGTTTTGGTTCGGGAGAAGCAGCGTCACCCCGTACAGGGAAAGTTAATCCATGTAGATTTTCTAGCGGTCTCGATGACGGAAAAACTACGGGCAAATGTCTTATTAGAAATGGAAGGGGAAGCACCCGCGGTGAAGAACTTTGGCGGTGTTGTCGTGCCTGTCCTTGAGGAGGTAGAGGTCGAATGCCTGCCAAAGGATCTACCAGAAAAGATTATGGTTGATTTGTCTGGCTTGGTGAAAATTGGGGATGCCATTCACGTGAAAGATTTGGTTCTCCCCCAGGGTGTGGAAGTGCTAACTGATGAAGATGAAATGGTCGTTTTGGTGAAATCTCCAGAGGGTGAAGAGGTTGAAGCAGTGGCTGGAGAAGGCGCAGAACCGGAGGTTATCGAAAAAGGCAAGAAGGAAGAAGAAGAATTCTAGTCAATTCTCAAATACGATCATAATAAGAACCCCATGGATGGTTATCTATGGGGTTTCTTGTTCTAATAAAGAAATCAAGGTGTGGACAATCTGGGCACTTGCCCCCCATAATTCTTCTCCATCATAAGGCGTGTAATAAATCGTTTGAATAATTCCTACCGGTGGGGGGACACTCCGCGGAACGATTTTGTAATTTTTCTTATCTGCTAACCAAAATATTGGAATAGTGAAGATTCGGGTGACTTCAAGCGGGTTCGGCTTTAAGGGGTAGGGATACGGAATGATACCCACTATAGGGAAAATACGATAATTAGTGACCGTAAGCAAAGCAGGAAGCTGTCCAACTGGTGTGACATCTTGCGGGTACAAACCGATCTCTTCCTGCGCTTCTCTCAGTGCTGTAAACTCAGGATCAGGATCATTGGGTTCGATTTGACCACCTGGAAAGGCGACTTGCCCACTATGAAGATGGTGGTCTATTGCGCGACGGATAAAAAGGAGATGCCATTCCTGATTAATGGTTAGAAATGGCACTAACACTGCTGCCTGGATGGCTGGTTCTGAAAATTGAAATTGACGGTTATTAATTTGTGGAATGGTCGGCATCGAGAGAAGGATATCCCTTAGCTTAGTCTGCAGATCCGAGCAGGATAATTGGGATAACTGGGATAATAAAGTCTCCATTTTCGCTTTCCACAGAAATATTATTCAGTAGATTGTGAATGGTGTTCGGGAAAGGTTGAGGTAGTAAAAGGTCGGGCGAAGATCAAGTAACCGGTATGTGCTACCATTCGATCGGTCGGACGTAATCTCTCCGCAACTGGTTTGTAATAGCGGATGAGGATTTCGCATACTTCTACAAATCCGAATTGAAAACGATAAAACTCGTTCAATAAACGGCTTACCTGATTGGTGGTGGGGAGTATTGCGCCAAAGTTCCCGCCTCGTTTCAATGCTTTGGAAACTTGTGCCATATAATCTTGCGGATTAGGGACATCCAGGAATAACGCGTCAGCGTTGGTTTCATCGAATCCATTTGCGATGTCTCGATTTTTGAAAATGACTCGATCTTCTAAACCTAATCGAGCAAGGTTTTTACGAGCGAGATTTTGCGCATTTTCATTAACATCATAGGAAATAATCTTCCCGGAATTACCAATGTACCAGGCGAAAGCAGTGGTTAATGCCCCGGAACCGCTACCAGCCTCAATTACAATCTGTCCCTCTCCAATACCTAATTTCAGGAGGACATACCCAATATCTTTCGGATACATGATTTGGGTACTACGTTTTGTTTCCAATAATAAGTCATGCAGGGAGGGTTTAAGCAAAATATAAGTACTCCCAGTATGAGTAGCAATTTCACTACCCCAGGCAACGCCGATTAATTGGTCATGATAAAGAATGCCCCGATGCGTATGAATTTGCTCACCCGTGTTGAGCCGGGTGATAATTTTTTTGTTGGTTGGACTGACCAGCAGAACCAGGTCTCCTGCTTGGGTGGTGGGAAGCGAGTCAAAACTTTGCATAAATTTATTGTGTTTCTATGCGGATCAAACTCAACCAATATCCAATTAATAAACAAATCATTGCACCAATCGTTGCGGAACCGGCCTGCAATGTACCCACCTTGATAAAGCTGCTATGAAAGAAATTCCCCATATAGTTTCCGCTCCAAAAACCAACCCAGCTAAGGATGATATAAAAGATCAATCGTCCAAAACTACCCCCGCGCCAAAAGTGAAAAATGGTACCATAAAGTGTAGCAAGGACGATGCCTAATAAAAATGCTGGAGATATCATCATTCACTCCTTAAGTCAGGTTCTTCGGCAATTAATCCTCCACCTAAACAGCGATCTTTTACATAGAAGACAGCCGCCTGTCCAGGTGTAATATCATAATATGGATCATCCAAGGTAACTGCAACGCGGTCGTCATCGAATATCTCGATTATCCCATTTAAAATGGGCGCCCGGTAGCGAACCTTAATTCCGACACGCATGCGCGTTTTTTGCGGTGGATCATTAATCCAATTTAACCCTTTTACCACAAATTCTCTCTTTAAGGTATCCTCTTTATCACCAATGATAATGGAATTCGTCTTTCGATCTTTTTGGATCACATAGAGTGGTTTGGTTGAATTAATCCCCAAATTTTTTCGTTGCCCAATCGTATAAAAGGGCAATCCTTGATGTTCGCCGAGGAGATTACCATTTTTATCGAGGATTTTGCCTGGCTGAATTGATTGGGGAGCGTTGCGTTTGAGAAAATCTCGATAATCACTGCCGCCCAAAAAACATAGGTCTTGGCTGTCTCTCCGTAATGCAATGGGTAATCTTAAATCGATAGCTAGTTGCCGGACCTCTGATTTTAAGTAATTTCCGACCGGAAATAAGGTTTTCTCCAACTCGGTTTGCCGGAGTACGTGTAAGACATAAGATTGATCTTTTGATTCATCGCGAGCGCGAAAAAGTCTAACCTGATTTGCTCTATTCCTGCGCAGAATTGCGTAATGTCCCGTCGCAAAATAATCTGCACCAATTTGGCGGGCATTTTCAAATAGAACACCCCAGCGTATCATCCGATTACATCTCAAACATGGATTCGGTGTAAACCCCGAGAGATAATCTTGCATGAAAGGCGTGACCACTGCATCGTAAAAATCCTGTTTGGCGTCGATTGTATAAAAGGGGATATTTAATTGAGCAGCAACCGCTTTCGCTAACCGCTGCGAATCTGGCGTGCAGCACCGATTGGCTGATTCCTGACCTTTCTCGCTCCATAAAGTAAGCATCATCCCAATAACTGTATAACCTTGGGATACTAACAAGGCAGCGCTAACGGAGCTATCTACGCCACCACTCATTGCAACAACAACTGTACCTTTTTTACGCATAAAGTTTTTTAGCTTTTTGGTGACCGAATTTTTTTGATGACCTTTTCCAGACTAACCAAAAACTGATCGATTTGTTCTTCTGTCGTGTCTTTCCCTAATGTTACCCGTAAGGAAGATAATGCTAATTCAGGCGAGAAGCCCATGGCCAGCAATACATCAGAAGGTAACGGATTTCCGGTTTTGCAAGCAGACCCAGAAGAGCAGGCAAAACCTTCGACATCTAACAACATGAGTAATTTTTGACTATCCACTCCTTCAAAGACAAAACTGGCATGGTTGGGCAGTCGGTGAGTTGGGTGGCCGGTTAATTGGGAGTCGGGAATATTTTCAAGCACGTAATGGATCAACTTATCTCGTAACTTTTGTAAATGCGTTATCCATTCCGATTGATGGGATTCGACAAATTTAATTGCTTCTCCCATTCCGACAATATAAGGAACGTTTGGTGTTCCAGATCGTAATCCCCACTCGTGACCGCCACCCGTTTGCATGGGGAAGATTTCAATGCCTTGTTTGATGAACAAAGCCCCGATGCCTTTCGGCCCATAGAATTTATGTGCCCCAATGGATAATAAATCCAGATTAAGTTCACTCACTTTTAGCGGGAGATAAGCAGTTGCTTGAACTGCATCGCTATGAAACGGGACGGAGTATTCATGGCAAATTTTTGCCAATTCGGGGATGGGATTGATACTCCCAATTTCATTGTTGGCATAAATGATCGATACAAGGGCAGTGTCAGAACGAATCTTTGAACGTAACATTTCTGGTGATACGATACCGGTTTTATCTACTTCCAAATATTCGAGTTCGAATCCAAACAGCTCAGCCAGTTGTTGGGCAGTGCTGGAGACTGCATGGTGCTCGACGGGACTGATTAAAATATGATTGGTGCCATGCTTTTTTCTACGAGCCAGCGCCACACCACGCAGCGCCAGGTTATCGCTTTCTGTTCCACCAGAAGTAAAAATCAATTCCCTGCTATTGCAACCTAAATGGGCAGAAATTTGATCACGGGCATTTTCAAGTGCTGACTCTGCTTTTTGCCCAAATTGATGGATCGATGAGGGATTACCAAAATCAATCGAAAAAAAAGGTTGCATTGCCTTTATCACTGGTTCAGCAATAGGGGTAGTGGCAGAATAATCAAGGTATATGAGCTGTTTCTTTTTCATAATGATGAATTATATCCCATGTAGAGAAGATTAAAAATCATCAAATTAGGTTTGATTTATCTTATCATCATAAATCCCAACCTGTTATAATAGGGCGGAATGAACTAACAATGGAGGAATCATGTTGACAAAGATTACTTTTGGCACGGATGGTTGGCGCGGAAGCATTGCAGAAGATTACACATTTTCAAATGTACGCAGATGCGCGCAAGGCTTTGCTAATTTTCTCAATGCGCATGGTTATGAAAAGGAAAGCGTTGTCATTGGTTATGACAAACGATTTTTATCCGAGAATTTTGCTTCTGCTGCAGCAGAAGTTATGGCAGGGAATGGCTTTCATGTCTTCCTGACCAATTCAGCAACCCCCACTCCGGTGATTTCTTACTCCATTGTGGATAAGTCAGCAGCGGGCGGGATTAATATTACCGCTTCGCATAACCCTCCCAGTGATAACGGATTCAAAGTACGGAATGAATTTGGTGGTGCGATTGATCCAAAAAACCTCAAAGACATTGAGGCGAGGATTCCAGATGATGAGCAGGATATTCACCGCATTCCTTTTGATGAGGCACAACAAGCGGGAAAAATCACATTATTCGATCCAGCACCACCCTATATAAAACAGATTCAAGAGCTGGTTGATTTCGAATTGCTGCGAAATGCAGGGTTGAAAATATGTGTGGATCCAATGTGGGGTAATGGCGCTGGTTGGTTCCCCCGTCTTTTAGGTGGGGGAAAAACTATCATCACCGAAATACACAATCAGCGCAATCCAATTTTTCCCGGTATGAAGCGGCCCGAACCCATTCCGCCGAATGTCAATGAAGGACTGAAAGCCACTGTAGATACTCAATCTGATGTCCTCATTATCACCGATGGTGATGCTGATCGCCTTGGTTTAGGGGATGAAAAGGGCGTTTTTATTGATCAATTACGGGTATTTGCTTTATTAGCCTATTATTTTTTGGAAGTAAAGGGCATGCGTGGTGCGATTGTGAAGACCTTATCCACCACCACCATGTTGAATAAATTAGGTAAGATTTATAATGTCCCTGTTTATGAAACCGGAGTTGGTTTCAAATATGTGGCACCTAAAATGCTAGAAACGCATGCTATGATTGGCGGGGAGGAATCTGGTGGATATGCATTTCATGGGCATGTTCCAGAAAGAGATGGTATCCTTGCTGGATTATTCATCCTCGAGATGATGGTTAAATTAAACAAAAAACCCTCCCAATTGATTGAACAGCTATTCAGCGTAGTGGGAGCCCACTACTATGACCGCATCGATACCCCCTTCCGTGGTGACCGCAAGGAGAAAGAGGAACGTATCCTTAATGCCAAGCCGGCTACTGTGGCAGGTATCGCCGTCACGGGATTGGATACAACCGATGGTTATAAATTCCAGTTAGAAGACGGTGGTTGGTTGTTAATCCGTTTTTCCGGGACAGAGCCGATCATCCGTGTCTATACGGAAACAACCTATCAAGATCGGGTACAACAGATACTACACGAAGGATTAAAAATAGCAGGGATTGAATAGTTGACTGGCATTATCGATACTCATTGCCATTTATACTGGGAAAGCTTATTCCATGAAGTGGATGCTGTAATCCAGCGCGCCGTTGAACATGATGTAACAGAATTCGTTGTCCCTGGAATAGATATCAAAACTTCCCAAGCTGCCATTCAACTGGCAGAAGATCACCCAATGATTTATGCAGCAGTGGGTATTCATCCAAATAGCGAAGTTGAGGTGACTGAAGAGTTATTTGATCAACTTGAGGAATTATTGAGTCACCCGAAAGTAGTTGCAGTTGGTGAAATTGGCTTGGATTATTATCGAAACAAATCTACAAAAGAAACGCAGAAAATGTTACTACAACGTCAGTTAGATATTGCTATCAACTTCCATTTGCCAATCATTTTGCATAACCGTGAGGCTATTGAAGATCTGTTTCAAGTTATTAATGAACGAAAGAATGATCTGGCACCAGCTCGAAATGGAAAACCAAACGGTGTTTTTCATGCGTTTTCCGAAGATCTGCAGTGGGCAAAGCAAGTTACCCAAATGGGATTTTACATTGGCGTGGGTGGGATGATTACCTATCCAAAAGCGAATAACTTGCGGGAAGTTGTTCGATCTATTCCCCATGAAAATATCTTAGTGGAGACCGATGCTCCATTTCTTCCTCCGCAACCTTTCCGGGGTAAAAGAAATGAGCCGGCTTACTTATCCATTATCGTAAATGAACTCTCCAAAGAGCTGAATCTTGATCGCAATATATTGGTCGAGATAACCCATCAAAATAGCAATAGATTATTTGGAATAAACTAAAGTGAATCCTCCACAACATTTTCTTACCCCTATCCAAACTTATCTTTCCGAAGTCGAAAACCGCATGCGCCAGCTTGATGATCATCATCATCAAGAATTGGGTAATGCTCTTGAGCATTTATTGTCATCGGGCGGAAAGCGAATCCGTCCGGCTGTTGCTTTGTTAACCGGCCGTATGTATGGCGGCGATATCCAGCGCTTGGTTTCACTCAGCTCCGCAATAGAACTGTTGCATACAGCGACGCTGGTTCATGATGATTTAATTGATGGGTCTCTTTTACGACGTGGAATTGCTACACTCAACGCCAAATGGTCACCTGCGGCGACGGTATTAACCGGTGATTTCATATTTGCGCAAGCGGCGCGTTGGGCTGCAGAAACCGAATCAGTATATTTGATGAAGCAATTCTCCATGACTCTCGCCACCATCGTGAACGGAGAAATCAATCAACTTTTTTCAACCCACCGTTATTCAAGCCGCGAAGAATATTACACTCGGATTTACGCGAAAACCGCTTCCTTATTCGAATTAGCAGCGAGCGCAGCTGCACATCTCAGCGAGATGCCAGCTGAAACCGTGGAAGCAATGCGCAAATTTGGCTACGATCTTGGTATGGCTTTCCAGATTGTGGATGATATCTTAGATTTCACTGGCGCTCAGGAAACAATCGGTAAACCTGTGGCGAGTGATCTACGGCAGGGATTGATCACATTACCTTTTATATGTTACATGGAGAAAAATCCCGAAGATGACGAAGTGCAAGCAGTGTTATTAGGGGAAAAACCCAATATTGATAAATTAGTGAATGATATTCGCAATAGCGGAGCTGTGAGCGATGCCTTTCAAATTGCGCGTTCATATATTGATGACGCCAACCGAATCTTAGATAATCAGCCTGAGTGCCAAGAACGAGATGCTTTGAAGGAATTGTCTGAATATGTGGTCATGCGTCATATTTAAGAATTCCCTTGACGGAATGTTTTCATGATGGTATATTTCAGCGCAATATGTTGAGCGCCTATCGTACCCCCACTACTACTACTATGAATACCACTCATCTCTTTTTGAGGGTGGGGCGTTGATACGCGAGAGCCAACCGGATTTTAGGTAATTGTAAAAGCGCCCCACGCAATGGGGCGCTTTTTTTACTTACAACTTATTAAAGGAGTTATTATGTCTGAGCTTGCCTCCCCTGATCAACCAGTTTTTGCTGTGCCGGAACAAAATTTAATCCCGGTGAGTGACCATCTGAAAAATATGATGACCATTCCGCCTTCGCGTATGTTTTTAATCAACAAGTCATTAAAGGTATATCAAGAAAAATATCCCAATAGTCCAATATATGATGCCTCGCAAGGAGATGGAGGTGCCAGCTTACCGGGTGTTTTACCAGAGATACTCGAACAAGCTGCGAGCATGCAAATTGAGCATGGTACAGCCTACGACATGCCATATGGAACAGATGCATACCGAAAATCGGTAATCGAAGATTATTGGCATTTAGACTCATCTTTGGGTATTACGCCTGCTAATGTAATAGGCACAGCCGGTGGTCGCGACGCACTGGTAAAAGCATATCAAGCAATGCTTGGTTTAGGGTATGGGCGTGAAGGGGATGTAATTATTGTATCCAGGGTACCATGGATCTCGTATAACTGGGGTCCCTATGGTATTGGGGCAAATGTACTTTATGCGCCAGGAAAAGCTGAGGAGGGCTGGGCTTATACCGAAGAAAGCATCGCGGAATGTGTCCGCTTTGCAGAAAAGCATTACCGAAAAATTGCCGGGCTCATCATCACTAATCCAGATAACCCTACTGGTTTAACCTTGTCGGTCGATCGCCAAGTTGCATTAGCTAAAAAGGCTTTAGAACGCGGGGTGGCATTTGTCTTATTTGACTGGATGTATCATTACGTCACCGATGAAAAACCCATGGATCTCAATACCTTTTTACCGAATTTTACAAAAGAAGAACAAAAAAGATTGATTTTTCTGGATGGGATTACCAAAAGCTTGGGTGCTTCGAATATTCGCAATTGCCACCTGATAGCGCCGGATGAAGTGGCAAAATTTATCATTTCCCGGGCTTCGCATAGTGTGATGCCGTCATTCTTTTCCTTGGCAGTTGCCATGGCTGCATATAAGATGGGATATGATAAAGCCACTCGTCCAATTGTAGAACCAACAAATAAAAGCCGTATTGCTCTGAAAAAATTCCTTGATGAACATCATTTCACTTATATTCTTGGTAAAGGATATTACGCGTTTATTCACGTTGGAAAATGGCTCAAAAGCAAAGGGTGGAGCGATACCGAACCAATGGGACAATATTTTGCCGAGGAATTTGGACTAGCAATTGTGCCAGGAGCTTTCTTCTCCGCTTATGGTGGTGAATGGATTCGGTTCTCGTATGCAACACCGGTGGATAGAACATTAGGGGCATTAGAAAGACTTGTGGAAGGTTTAGCAAGCCTGGAGGAAGCATGAGCGAATTTCAACCTTCCCAATTCATCGATCGGTTCAACCATGCTGTGGAAGTAGCATTACAATCCAACCCACAAGGGGGATTGAGTGGTTTTGAGTTGGAATGGAATATGCTTGATTCGAACTTTTGGCCCTTATTAACCGTTGGATCGGGTCCAAATCGAGTTTCCTTTGTAGATTTTATACGCGATGAAGTACTCTCTCCCGCTTTTCGTCAGTATAGTCAGTTAGAAGTTTACCATTGGATGATTGAATGGGCAACTCGGCCTTACTACAATCTGGTTGGCGCGGTGTATGAATCACGTGTTTTAGAAGCAATCTTGATCAATACACTACATCGCGCCAGCGAAAAGTTTGGTGAACGATTTTATTACCTGCATGGAAATTTGCTCTTCCAACCCCAATTTGGGAAGGAATTGATACCCGGCTCATGGAATCTGGCAAAAAGGCGTTATCTCGAACGATGTGTAGATATGTATGGAGCGGCCTTAGCCACGGCTGGTATTCATACTAATCTATCATTACCAGAGCCATTGCTCTCATGGGATTTTGTTCATCAAGATCAAGATTTACAACGCCACATCAGTCAACCATTCCAATATTTAGATGAATATAAAAATTATGTTTATATTCGGGCAACCCGATTGATGCGCGCATTTGCGGCGCTATTCATCGCAACCACAGCATCGACTCCTTTTATCAGTCAATATCGCAATGGGAAACAGGTGATTGTGTTATCCAAAGCGAATTCCGTTCGTAACTTGACATTTCCCAACCCGATTTTATTGGATGTGCCAGGGTTATATCGATCTCATCAAGATTATTTACGGATCTCCTATGAATTAGTGCAAAAAGGGATTCGGTTTGGCAATAATAACTGGACGCCGGTGCGGGCGCGTTCATTTGCGGAGCCGGTTGAGAGATTGATCAGTATCACCAGCGATCAACTTCACCAACTCTATGCGCGCGGTTTGTATACTGCAAGTAAAGAAAATCAAGCCGAAGAGATGGCACGCCAAATTGAAATGCAAAATTTATTTGCGCGCATTAATTTACCCATGGCGCGTGTCGAGATCCGTACGGATGAAGGTGGGCATGATTTAGATACCGATATCGCTAATTTAACTTTCAAGTATTTGCTGTTATTAAGATTTTATGCGGATCCAGATTTTGCGGTAAGTTTCCGTTATGACAATGAGGATATCGAACGGGCGAGAAAGAACGAAGAAAAAGCAGCCTGGAAAGGGTTGGACGCTGAAATCGAAAACCCATTAACGGCTAAACCAATTTTATTGCGAGAATTCTTAAAATGGTGTCTGGATCAAGTCCAACCATTGGCTCAGGGTTTGGGTTTAGATAAACAATTAGAACCATTAATTGAAATGGCAAAAGGTGCGCCTAATACATCCGAAAAAATTCGTCAACGGGTATACCAGGATTTAGGTGAAGTGGATGAAATACCGCTCTCCTATTTACAACAACTGGCACAAGAACGAGAAGATATGGTTAAAAGTGATATCCAACGGATTCAGAGCGAGTTGAATCAATTAGGTCTTGAAACACAAAAATTACAAAACATCCTGCAACGGGCGCGCGATGAATTTCGCCAATATAGTGATGCACCAATTTCATTCAAACCAACTCGGACTGCTATCCCGCTTAAAGTCTACACAGATAAAACGAGTGAAATCGTTGACCTTGCTATACAACTTATTCGTATACCATCCGTTACCGCTTGCCCGAACGAACGGCTCGATGAGGTCGCTTCAGCTGCTTCCTTTATTAGTGATTATGCAGAGAGGAGCGGTTTAGAAATTCGATATTTCAATAAACAGAAATATCCTGCATTATTGATTGGATTCCCGGGGCAGCTATATTCACCAGTTATGCTCAATGGCCATTTTGATGTTGTAGAACCAATACCAGATGACTCTCAATTTCAGCCTCGTCTGGATGGGGATTATCTGGTTGGGCGCGGATCAGCAGATATGAAAACGGTGGTTGCCACCTATCTTGTGTGGTTCAAAGATCGACTCATGAAAGGTGAACCTTATCCTCCTTTGAATTTATTGTTGATTGGTAATGAGGAAAACGGTGAATTTGAACCAGTTGGCACCCGGCATGTGTTTGAGCAAATGGAAAGAGAAGGTCGAGTTCTACCGAAACTGTTCATTGCGGGAGAAAGAACCGGCGAATCAGGTAAAGATTATTTTGGTGAAATTTGCACTGAAAACCGCGGGATCATTCGTTTTGATATTATTGCCAGGGGAACACGCGCCCATTCCAGCCAGACATCGGTAGGAGCGGTAAAAAAGGTGGACGTAACCAATAAGCTACTGTCGTTTCGGGAACAATTAATCACCTTATTTGAAAATAGATTGAAACTATCTAGCCCTGATCGTTGGAATTCCCAATATACTTTTCCGTTTGTCAAAATTGGTGAGGAAAGTGTCTACAACATCACTCCTGAATACGGCATATTAGGCGTTGAAGTTCGGCCTATCCCGGATGAGGATGTTGATAGCTTATTTCAAGAGCTACATGAACTCTGTAATCAAAATGAATTAGAGTTGAATATCAAAGTTAATGAGAAGGGAATTCGGTGTGATCCGGACAATCCATACTTGCAAATTTTATTGGATTCTTACGCAGAAGTAGCCAAAGAGCCAGCGCGAATTGGGAAAAAGCTACCAGGCACGAGCGCTCGCTTTGCGCCGCAAGGACAGGGTGTAGTCTGGGGTCAGAGCGGTCTCGACCCGCATGGCGCCAATGAAAGACATTATATTCCCAGTATCAAGCCCTATTACGATATTTTAGAAGCTTTTTCGAACAAGCTGCTGGAAAATATCAATGGGCTCGTTGGAGAATGAGATATGGAACCGAAACCGATCCTCGTCATGAAATTTGGAGGGACGTCCGTAGGTAGCGCGGATGCAATGTTAAAAGTTAAGGACATCGTTGAAGAGTCTATTGCTGATGGTTGGAAACCAGTTGTTGTCCTTTCGGCAATGGCTGGCGTAACAGACCAGTTGCTGCAATCAACAGAAATGGCAAAAAATCACCGTTTTGATCTCGTGTTACAAACAGCAGCATCCTTGACAACCCGTCATTATGACACACTTCACCAACTTATCAGTAACCCTGAACGCCAATTTGTTGTAAAACAGCAAATCGATCAACTGATTAGTACCTTTACAGAGTATTGTAGAGCAATTGATATCATTGGCGAAGCTACTCCCCGCGTCTTGGACGCAATCGGGGGAATTGGTGAAATGTTATGCGTACGTATCTTTGCTGAGGTACTCAATACCCATCAGATACAGGCGCAATCTGTGGATGCAACAAAAATCATTGTGACGGATGCAGTATTCCAGAGCGCTCATCCAGATTTCGAAAAGACAGCGCAAAGACTTCAACAAACGTTAATTCCTTTGCTTAATTCTGGAGTAGTCCCGGTTGTGACCGGTTTCATTGCTGCAACCGAAGATGGGGTAACCACAACTTTAGGACGAGGTGGTAGTGATTATACTGCTGCAATATTAGGTGCAGGATTGAACGCACAAGAAGTTTGGATTTGGACAGATGTGGATGGCGTAATGACTGCCGATCCAAGGGTGGTACCAAATGCAAAGACTATCGAGAGTTTAACCTTTCGCGAAATCGGTGAGCTGGCTTATTATGGCGCAAAAGTTGTCCATCCCAAGACGATGCAGCCACTCATTGATGCGGATATTGCCATAAAAGTAAAGAATACCTTTAATCCAAAACATCCTGGTACGGTATTAATTAGCGATCAATCACGGATAACGAATGGAGATATCAAAGCGGTCACATCGATACGCGGACAGTCCTTAATTACAATTGAGGGGCGCGGAATGCTTGGGGTGCCTGGTGTAGCTGCCCGTGCATTTGGTGCTGTGGCTTCTACTGGGACAAGCGTTCCCTTA
>Ga0078972_1003259_pt1 | contig 49366 bp, 55 predicted proteins | sample YelNatPaOPGAMG01_FD_67568 | JGI IMG/M metagenome (GOLD analysis project Ga0078972, IMG submission 67568) | Hot spring thermophilic microbial communities from Obsidian Pool, Yellowstone National Park, USA - OP-RAMG-01 (SPADES assembly) (version 2) | ecosystem: Environmental > Aquatic > Thermal...
CCCTTCTGGAATATGCTCGATATCACCACCGTGGCATATTCCCCAGGCTGCCCTCCTACCTTTACTCCCCCTATCTCTCCCACCTTCTGCTCTGTGGCGAATCTATACATCCTCCACCTCCCTCATTTAAGGCATTAAGGCTTTGTGTTTCGCCCAAGCCCTCTTTTTGCCAAGCTTATGGAGTAACAAGGATGAGGTCTATCGTCCAAAAGACGATTTTAAGGGAAGTGCGGGTGGAATTTTTTTAAGGGGTGAGATTAGGCCCTAAAGGTCTTTATCCACAAGGCCCAATTGAAGGGCGAATCGTATAAGCTTTGCCTGGGAGTCAAGGCCCAACTTATCCATAATGTTAATTCTGTGGGTTTTCACAGTACTTATGCTCACACAAAGCATATCTGCAATCTGTTTTGTGGAATAGCCCTCGGCTATGAGTTGAAGGACCTCCCTTTCTCGGTCGGACAGGGCCTTGTATCTTTCCTCTTTTGAAGATCTTTTTGTGGGAGAAAGATAGCTTTCCACCACAACCTTTGAGACACCAGGGCTTAAATAGGTTTCGTTTTTAATGGCTGCCTGGATTGCATTTACAATGTCTCTACCACTTGAGTCCTTTAGAAGATATCCTGAGACACCTGTTTCCAATAGCTCATTTATGTAATGTTCATAAGAATACATGGAAAGTATGATCACTTTCGTTTTTGGAAGAAGCTTCTTGATTCTTTTGCTGGCCTCTATTCCATTTAGGACAGGCATGGCTATGTCCATTATTACCACATCTGGTTTCAACTCCATTGCCATTTCCAGAGCTCTCTTACCGTTTTCTGCCTCTCCCACCACAGATATCCAGCTTTGATCTTTAAGCAACCTTGAAATGCCTTGCCTGACAATGGTGTGGTCGTCTGCGATAAGCACTTTTACCTTATCAGACATCAGAATTCCTTCCTTTCAGCGGTATTTCTATTCTTATCCTGGTACCCTTTCCTGGAGTGGATCTTATGTTAAAGGTGCCGCCCAACAATGTTGCCCTTTCCCTCATTCCAAGCAGGCCTAAAGTGCCGGGGGTAGATAGGGCACTTCCCACATCAAAACCGTTACCGTCATCCTCTGCTGTAAAGATAATGTTGGGGTACCCTTTGACTATAGAGAGTTTGAAACTTTCTGCGCCGGAATGTTTCAAGGTATTTGTAAGGGCCTCTTGGGCAAAACGGTATAGGGCTGTTTCTATTTCTTTGTTGGGCCTTTTATCAAAGCCCACCATCTGGAAATCTATCTCCAGGTTTGTCCTCATTGACACCTGTCTCAGATAGGAACGAAGGGCGGGTTCAAGGCCTAAGTCGTGTAATAAGGTGGGATGAAGCCTGTACGAGAGCTGTCTCAGTTCTGTGGAGGCCTTGGTAACCAGTCTCCTGATATCGTAAATGACCTCCAGCAGGGCTTGATTCCTATCTGGAATCAACCGCTCCAGACCCTCAAGCCCCAAATTTATAGCCGTTAAGCATTGACCTGCCTCGTCATGGAGTTCCCTGGCTATACGCCTTCTCTCCTCCTCCTGTGTCTCAAACAGCCTCTGTGTAAGCGTCCTTAGTTCCCCCTGATGGGCTTTCAAGGCATTCATAAGCCTAAAGTTTTCTATGGCTCCCCCAAGAAAGTTTCCCAGGGAGCCCATCAGGTGTAAATCATGGGAGCTTATGGTCTGGAAGTGAGCTGAATCGAAGGCAAAAAAACCAATTCCCTTACCCTTAAAGGCCACCAAGAAACACCTGAGCCATAGCATCTTTTCATCTTCAGGGTCGTTTATAGTAACATGGAAAGGAGGGAAAGAATTTGCCGGAGGGAGTTGAAGTTCTTCCTTCAATAGTGCGTCCATCAGAAGGGAATCTTTAAATATTATCTCAAAAGGTCGGTTCATGTAGCGGGCAAGGGAGCCCACTGCAGAAGCAAGTTTGCATGTTTTAGAATCTCTATGTATTAGGAATATGGCGCCATCTTTGAGCTTAATAAGTTTTAACAGATTCTTGAGTGTAGTATCCAGGATATAATGCAGATCCATCATGTGATTCATGGCAACCGCAATGGAGTTTAAAAGAGATAGTTCCCTGTTTCTTCTCCTAAGGGAGTCTTCCATCATTTTTCTTTGTGTAATGTCTTTTATTATCCCCTCGTATTCTATTTCACCTGACGATTCATTGTGAAATTTCCTTGCTGATATTAGAACATGTATTTTGGTCCCATCTCTTTTTCTAAATATAGTTTCGTAATCTTTCACTTCACCAGCTTGATTTAGTATTTCAGACAATTTGTGCCTAAATTCTGGTTTTAAATAGAGATCATGGGCAGACATGACATTCATGACATCCTCTTTTCTGTTGTACCCGAGCATTTTAACACCAGCATTGTTAATGTCTTTGATTTTGCCGTTTTCATTAGTTATAAAAATCATGTCATGACTTCCCTCGAATATTCTTCTATATTTGTTCTCGCGCAGTAAAATTTCAGTTTGTAATTTTTTTAGTTCACTTATGTCTTTGAAAACTTCAAGTCCTCCTATTATTCTACCATCTTTATCTCTAAATGCTGAAGTTGAGCAGATTATTGGTATTTTCTTACCCTCCACATTCGTTATTTCGTACTCTTGGTTTAGTATGTCTTGGCCAATCGAGACGGCTTTTTTTAGCGCACAAGCTGTCTCACAAACTGTATTCTTAAATACATCTTTACAATACATTCCAACAGCATCGTATGCAGAAAAGCCTGTTATTCGTTCTGCAGCTGGATTAAAGTAGGTTATTCTAAATTCATCGTCGGTCGTAAATATCCCATCTGGTATTCTATTTAGTGTCTCAATAAAGCTTTCTTCTTTTTGATAGATTTTTTTAAGTGCTTGGAAATTATAATTGTGCAATTGTACTGCAATAAAATTGTTTTTACCTCCTTCATATGATTTTGCTCTAAAGTTGAAATAGGAACAAGAAAGGCAGTAGTTTATCTTTTGAAAATATGAACCTTTAATTGGTGATTGTGCACAGTGAGTCTTCTGTATGAACCAACACTCGGTAGTATTTTTTTCGTAGGCAGGACAGAGCACCATATTGCACTTAGTGTACTCCCAACAAGAGATACGGACGTTTGTATTAGAAAAACGACTTCTTTTTAAATGACTTTTTGACAACAAATTCACAGAACTTATCTCCTTTAGCCCTGCATTTTTCTTCTATCGCACTGAAAGTAAAACACCCCTCTGGGTAAGCTTCTCCATAGATAAGATCCATGAAGGCGCCACAAACCCCACGGAGCATGTAACATTTGCTTGAATTGGAAAAGCCATAACTTTCAAGATAGCCTGTGGCCTCATAGGATTCATTGGCTCTTACCACAAGACGCTCATTGGGGACCAACTCCACGATCTGAAGATCTCCCCATCCAAAGGCCACTGCCACTGCAACAAAACCCTCCAGTTGGTCCTCAGGCTTCTCTATCATGGGGAGCACAATTTCTTCCCATTCCCTGGAATTTCTGATGCCGTGGAAGGTTGCGTAACCACATTCCTGGGCTGCATCGGTAAGGAGGGTTTCTGCATTATAGGGATTAGTGTCTTTGATCGTCGTTTCAAATTCAAAAGAAAGCTTGTTGTAATATCTGACGGAAAATAGTGAGAGATAAACACCAAAAAGGGGGATTATGCCTTTTGCATCCCTGTATCTACTACCTTCCATAACTGCATGAATTATTTTTTGTCCGTCTATAGCCACGAGTCACTCCATTATTTCAAAAATACATGTATCATTTCTCATCATTTTGCATGCTGTTTCCACTACTTTGTATGTGCCCAATGGCCTTCCAAATAAAACCTCAAATAAGCCTGCTATCCATCCCCTTGTAAAATGGCAGCCTGTAGTATCTCTTCTTCCATGCTTTGCTAACCATCCAGTCACATGATGACTTGCCGGACTTATGGCATGCCCACAATCAGATTGTATTTTTAAGAAGTGAAGTACACCTAATCCACAATTTTGATAGACAGAGCATGCAAGTTCAATCTTTGATTTTAATGTCTTTATTCTGCCATACTTTCTGAAATATTCTTTAAACATAAAATAACTTGCCTCTTCTGCTGACCTATACATAAGTTCGATTCCTTGGTCACCCATAGTTATTTCTAACATGTGTTGTAAGTTTATATTGTAATGATGACAGTGCATGGCGATAAGGATACTGGAAAGCAACAATTTGCTTCCCTTTCTTTTTAGATCTCTTTGCCATTCCAGGGGTGTCATATAAACCTCCTTGACCCAAGATGGGCACAATGATAGATTACCATAAACTCAGGCCTTTGCAAGGAGTTGAGAAGATGGGAGAAGTTGCAAGAGCAGTGCTGATATGCGGTTTTTTGGGATCAGGGAAGACCACTTTACTAAAGGAGATCCTTTCTTGGAAAGAGGAACTAACCAATGTGGCCATTATAGTGAACGAATTCGGGGAAGTGGGGATTGATGGTGCTTTACTCAGCCAGCAAGGGGCAAATGTGGTGGAACTCACCTCTGGCTGTATCTGTTGCAGCATACAGGGAGATTTGAAGACCACCATCCTGGATATCTCTGAAAGATACTCTCCCAATTGGCTCCTTGTGGAGGCCACTGGTTTGGCAGACCCGGCGGGTATCTTGCCTCTTTTCCAGGCACCGGAGGTATCATCAGGGATAATTCTCCATAAGTCTATCACTGTTATGGATGTGGAGTACTGGGAAGGGAGGGAAGTATTTGGTCCTCTTTTTGATAACCAACTCAAACTTGCAGATCTAATCCTGCTAAACAAGGTGGATCTGGTTCCAAAAGAGAGGGTGCCTGGGATTTTAAAGGAGGTTATGGAAAGATTTCCAGCTGCACAGATAGTGCCCACAGTATATGCCAAGGTGGATCCTGACCTCATATTTCTACCTTCCGCCCGCAATGTAATCCATGCACATAACGGTGAATTTCCAATGGTGTCCCACGGCCATCACCATCACCCCCACCATCGCCACTTAGAACCACAGGAATCTTTCAGTTTTCAAGGTTACACCTCCTATGTGTTTGAAGAAGAATGTGTATTGGGACTCCAGCGCCTAAAGATACTTATAAAAACACTACCCTTGCATGTTTTTAGGATAAAAGGCTGGATCAGCACAGACGAAGGGCCTTTTTTTATAAACCTTGCCGGAGGCAAAGGAACTTGGGACCATTTAAGTGAGCCGAAGAAAAACAAATTGGCGTTCATCGGCTGGGACATGGATAAACATGCCTTAAGGGAAAAGATTGAAGCATGTAAAGTCTAACAGCACTTATATAGCCTCAGAAGTCTTTTATCCATTACAAAGTAGAATTTCATAAACGTGCTTCCGTCCATGCGGGTTCTTACGCCGTGTAAAGTATCTGCTAATTCCACCGTAGCCCTTAAGTGAGTAATTATTATTAATTGTTTCTGTATTGAAATTTCCCTCAAAAAAAGTTGCAGAGATTTATGGTTTACGTAATCAAGAGAAGGCTCGACCTCATCAAAAAAGTAGATACTGCTGTTTAGGTGTTTGAACAATGCCGCTTTAAATGCGAGAGCTACAACTGCCTTTTCACCACCACTCAATTGGTGGGCCTTTTTCGTACCTGTTAAGCTTGAAGATATTTCTATTTCTATGCTATTGTTGATGTGCATCTCTGCGTTATATTTAGGAACAAGAGTACTTACGTAATTCTTGAATATTGGAATTGATTTCTCCAATATCTCTGTGATGTTGTAATTATTATTAAAATATTTCTGTCTAATGAATTCCAACCTGTCATGTGGATTAAGATAAAAAATGTCGTTTATCTGATCTTGTCTAATTATTGTCTTTGTTACATCCCCTAAGCCTATTTTTGAAATAAATCTGCAAAAATTTTGCCTGTCTATGTCTTTTTCGTCTACAGAAAAAGAATTTGTACCATCAATGTCACAGCTCCTTTTTATCTGAATTGGTTTGGAACTGGGATTGTTCCACTCTTTAAAGGTAAGCTGAACCGAGATTTTACTCGCAGGTTTATGATCTCTACTGCCCCAGAAAAAGAGCTCAGAAATATTGTAGCATCTTAATTTTAGAAGGTCATCTTCACCAAAGGCCCATAGTATTGCATCCAGTATATTTGATTTACCAACACCGTTGTTCCCTATAATTACTCCTATGCCAGGTTTGAAACTCATATTAGTCGCCTCAGAAAACGACTTGAAACCTTCTATTATGACATCCTCTAAATAATAAAAACCTTTGGTGTTTTCCATGATGCCATTTATCTCCTTGTGTTGATAAGTTCATTAAGCTTACTAATTAATTCCTCTTGTGGTGGTATTATGGCCTCATAAATTAAGACACCATTTATTGCGATTGATGGGAGCATCTTGGCCCTTAATTCTCTATACTTTTGAATGCCTTCTCTTGTCCTCATGTCCCATTCTCTTATTTCTATCTGTTCCTTAATTTTTGTCGGTAAGGACCTTACCGATTCTGCCATGTAGACACAGGCCAGTCATTGGTGAAAATCCGTTAATAAGACATCTAACACAGGCTTATTGCGGTTTTCCATTGGGTTCCTTCTTTGCCAAAAGGGTTATTAGTTTGTCTTTAAATTCCTCCTCCTCTGGTGTCATATGATAAGCCAGTTGTCCTTCAATAAATATGGACGGTACAGGTGCAAGCTTTCCCAGGGATTTGGAGAGTTCCATCCATCTCTTTGACCCTTCTGGAGTCTTTGTGTAGTGTATTTTTAAGGTTACCCCATCTAGCTTCCTTGTCACCTTCAAAGCCAGCCTGGCCATATAATCACAGGGGATTCAGTGCTGTCCTTCGTGTAGGATTTCTACCAGTAACAAGCCTTCTTCCTCCTTTTCCAACCCCTTTTATATGATCACAAGCAGAGAGAAAGAGAGGAATCGTCTTTTGGATGATTTTGAAGAAACAAAAGGTGGATTTTGTGTGCCTTTAGCTCCACTCCAGGATACCGTCAATCTGCTCGTTCAACTGCTTGTCAGTCCAGTGCAAAAGCTCTATGGCCTTGGCTGGGCATTCGCTAACACAGTTTCCACAGCCCATACACTGGGAAGGCCTGATTTCTGATACGCCCTCTTGGTTTATAAAAGGGGCCCCAAAGGGGCATGTCCTTACACATATGAGACAGGCGGCGCATTTCGTTGGATCTACCACCGCAACCGTAGCAGGTGTTGTCATCTGGTCCTGGCAGAGGACTTTGGCCGCATGGGTCGCAGCAGCCTTTGCCATTGTGACACACTCTTCCACAAACCTTGGACTGTGGGCAAGGCCAGCCAGATATATACCAGGAAGGGCAAATTCCACTGGCCGTAATTTTATGTGTGCCTCTTGAAAGAATCCGGTGTTTAGCCTCGGAAGCTTAAGTAATTCTGCCACTGCTAAGGCATCTGGATTCGGTCTTATCCCAGCACTTAGCACCACCAGATCCGGTTTCACCAGATAGTGTTGCCTTGAACTCCTATCCAAAAACCTTAGCTCTAAATCCCTTTTCTTAAGCAATTGGGGTGGGTTTTCGGGTGTGTAACGAAAGAACAGAATCCCTTTTGTTCTGGCCTTGAGATAATATAGTTCGTTCATCCCAAAACTTCTAAGGTCCCTATACAGCACTATAATCTGCATCTCAGGGTTTAGATCTTTGAGCCTCAAAGAGGTCTTGAGTGCAGTGGCACAGCAGACCCTGCTACAAGAAGGGAAGCTATCGTTCCGTGATCCCACGCACTGTATCATGGCAACGGTATCAAGGGTCTTTGCCCACTGGGGATCATTCCAAAGTTTGTTTTGGAGTTCCATCTGGGTCATAATCCTTGGATCCGTCCCGTATAGGTATTCAGTGGGCCTGTATTCCATGCCTCCTGTTGCCACTATAACCACGCCATAGGAGATGGAATACTTTTCACCGTTTACCGATACTTCGCCTTCAAAGGCACCTACATGGCCTTTATGGTTGGTCAGCTTGGCATTCAGGTGCACCTTTATCTTAGGATGCGCCATAACTTGGTGGGAAAGGCTCCTTACAAGGTTCAGTGGAGACTGGCCTTTCAATGTCTCCACAATATCTTTCGCTATACCACCCAGGGCCTGGGTCTTTTCAAGGAGATGTACATCAAAGCCCTGTTCCGCCAAGGTTAGTGCACTAACCATTCCTGCCACACCCCCGCCTATTACCAGGGCCTGTTTGGTTATTTTAAAGGAGCGTTCTTTTAGGGGATCAAGGGCAGCAACCCTCTTTATTCCCCCTGCTATGAGCTCCTTGGCCTTTTTTTGTGCCCACGAAGGAGCGTTTGAATGTACCCAGGAACACTGGTCCCTTATGTTAACAAACTCAAAAAGATAGGGATTAAGTCCTGCCTTTTTCAAAGTTTCCCTAAAGAGGGATTCATGGGTCCTGGGAGAGCAGGCTGCCACAACTACCCTATCCAAACCTGCCTCCGGGATCATATCCATTATTTGTTGTTGGGTGTCGGTGGAACAAGTAAACAAGAAGTCCTTTGAAACAACCACATGGGGAAGGCCTTTGGCATATTCCACCAATTCCTTCACACCCAGAACACCTGCAATGTTGGAACCACAATGACATATAAACACCCCGATTTTTGGCTCTTTAGGAGTTTCTCGCTCTAAGATCTCTGGGTGCTTTTTTACTTCTTTCCCACGCTCCTCCCTGAGGATAACAGAAACTTCAGCCGCTGCTGCTCCAGATTCCACAACAGTATCTGGAATATCCTTGGGACTTTTTGCCATACCACATACATATATCCCAGGTATATTGGTGGCCACAGGTTCGAACTCGTGACTACCCACAAATCCATACCTATCCAGCACTAATCCAATCTTCCTCGCAAGATGATAAAAATCCTCCTTAGGTTTGATTCCACTTGATAAGACGACCAATTCCACCTCTTTTTCGGACTTTTTGTTCAGCTTTGTGTCAAATGTCTCTATTATGAGATTTTCGTTGGCCGGATTTAAGTATAGCTGAGAGATCATACTCCTTTTGAACTTTACCCCAAATTGGTATCTTGCCCTATCAACGAATTCATCAAAGCCCTTTCCGTGGGCCCTTATGTCCATGAAATATATTGTGGTCTGGATTTCTGGGTCGTGAATCTTAGTCAAAGTTGCCTGTTTAACTGCATGCATACAACAAACTGAAGAACAAAAAGGTCTGTTCATGGCGATATTCCTTGAAAGCACACATTGAATCCATGCAATGCTCTCGGGAACCTTTCCATCTGATGGCCTTTTGATGTGGCCACTTGTTGGGCCTGTTGCCGAAAGTATCCTCTCATATTGGAGGGAAGATATGACATTCTTGTATCTCCCAAAGCCCATTTCATTGGGGTAGTCATATAATGCAAGGTCAAACCCAGGGGCCAACACAATTGCTCCCACATTCAGTTCCAGTATTTTTGTTTCTTGATTGAATTCCACTGCATCCCTTGGACAGAATTTCTTACATGCACCACATTTGCCTTTGTTAAGATAGATGCAGTTTTTTGCATCTATAACGTAGGCTCTGGGAGAGGCCTGGGGAAATGGGATATAGGCGGCCTTTCTGAAGGACAAATTCTCATTGAATTCGTCTAAGACCTTCCTGGGGCACTTCTCTGCACAAATTCCACATGTGATGCACTTTTCAACATTTATGTATCGTGGCATTATCTTCACATTTACACGGAAATTACCCACCTCTCCGTTTAGATCTTCTATTTCTGCCATGGTTAATATTTCCACATTAGGCCTTGAGGTGACCTCAACCATTTTAGGAGAAAACATACAAGTGGCACAGTCATTTGTTGGAAACGTCTTGTCAAGCTCGGCCATAGTGCCACCTATGGAAGGAGATTTTTCTACCAAATACACGTAATAACCCAAGTCTGATATATCCAAAGCACATTGAATACCTGCAATCCCTCCGCCAAGAACAAGGACCTTGCCTATCTTTGATGTGTCACCTTTGTATAGCATTGTAGAACTCCAACCTTAGTTTTGCTTATTACTCCATTGTATTTAGTTAGAATTGCTTGCTTTGTGAAAGTAGTCCTTTTGAATCCAATACTGGTATTGGATCAACCAAGTGTGTTTTAAAGTGTTTTGGTACAACTTCTTGCTCCATTGCCAAGACCATGAGTTCGGTGAAATAAAATATTGGAATTATCTTGTTTCCTGTTTCGTACTGCACTGAATCCAAATTAAATTGGCACAAAGGACATGAAACAACGATAGCTTCTGCCCCAAACTCCAAAGCCTTATAAACAAGCCTTTGTGCGAGAAAGTTGCCGATATCTTTTCTTCCTATCTTTATGCTGGCACCACAACAGATTGTCTTATAAGACCAATCCAATGAAATTGCTCCCAAAGCATCTATTATCTTGTCCAATGTTGTGGGATTTTGAAAATCTTGAAAACCGGTGAGCTTTGGGGGTCTTATCATCTGACAGCCGTAATATGAAACCACCCTTAAGCCCTTTAAAGGTCGGAGTACCCGTTCCTTGATATTTTTAAGATAGGGCTCCGTGCTCAAAAGCCTTGTGGGATCATGGATGGGTAGTTCTCCAGATAGAGGCCAAGGGGAATCGTACAGCTTTTTCTTGATTTGATCTTGAGCGTATAAAAGTCTGTTGAAGCACATGGGGCAGGGTGAAACCAACTCAAGGCCTAATTTTTCTGCAGCTGCTATGTTCCTACAAGGCAATAGCACTGTCTTCAAGTGGCTCAAGCTATGGGCTGCCGTTGAGCCACAACAAGTCCAATCTGGTATCTCCTTAAGTGAAATGCCCAACAGTTTAAAGGCATTTATTACACTTCTTCCATAATCGTTAGCTGTGCCTTCCAAACTACAGCCTGGATAATATGCATATTCCATGAGCCATACCTCTTCAGTCACCTGTTATTTTCCTCAGCTCTTTCACTGCCTTTGATCTTCTTGGAAAAAAATGGAGCCTACCCTTGCCTATAAGGGCAGAGGCAAGCTTTAATTCAGGCAGGATCTCACCCTTTCTTATTTTTTTTAACATCACTTCAAGGTTGCTGTTATAAGATGCCATAAGCCACATCTCGTTTATCCTTCCAAACTTATCTAACTCTTTCAAAAAATTACGGTAGAAGATCTCCAAATCCTTCTCAGGGGTTTCAAAATGGGACTTTGCTGCCCAATTCCTTAAGCATAAGATTACTTCTGCTACTCCCACTTCATTGGGACAATGGGCAGTGCACATCTCGCAGGAAAGGCATACCCATATGGTCCTGGAATTCACCAACTCCTCTCTAAACCCCAACTGAACATATCGTATAACCTGGTGGGGTTTTATGTCCATGAACTCTGCCACTGGGCAGGAATTTGTACACCTTTCGCACTGGTAGCAGGAATTGATATTGACCCCTGTCTCCCCATGGAGCTTTGATATAAACTTATCTCCCTTTTTGGTGATCTCCCTGAAAACGCTATCTTGAGCCACTCCAGACCTCCTTTTAGAGATAAAAAAAGATTAGATGGAAATTTGTGGTATGTCCAGTGGAAACAAGGTATCCCGGTATCCCGGAGGGTTCCCCATCAAGGCATGCAAAAGGGCAACCACCTCCGAGGGAGTGCAGGGGTTTAAAGAGCAACGAAGGGAGTTGTTTGGAGCTTGGGCTTTACTGGGCTCATATGGCTTTAAAGGTTACATTGGTGATCCTTCCTGATTGCTTGCCCCATATCCCAATGCTCAAGTACTTCGCCCAATCACGGCATGCCGAGGTCTTTGGAGGGGAGTAGGGCGAGAGGGTGTCGATCATGCCTTCGCCTCCCGAGGGGCGACCGGTAGGTCGTGCCTACAAAAAATACGTTCCATTGGCTATGGACCCCGATTGGGTTCGGGTTTTCAGCATCCAGATGTGAGCGTAATGGGTTTTTGGCAATGTGGTAATGACAATGTAGGGGCAACCCCCTGTGGTTGTCCATTATTGGGGCGGACACGGGGGTCTGCCGAAGAGCCACATCCTGATTCGTTACGCCAGCCTTGTCAAGGTTGGCCTTCATATCCAGCACGGCCTGTTTGGTGGGCTCCAGCACCGCATCCAGACGCCTAATGACAGTAATGGGTAAAATGACATCCCGGTATTTACCTCGCTTATAAATGTCCCGGAGCACATCATCGGCGATGCTCCAGATGAAATTTGTAATCCAGGTCAACTGTCCGTTTTCCATAACATACCCTCTATCTGCTTTCAAACGGGAGCTATATTACAAGATTATGATACCCGTGTAAGTCAGATAATTCCATTTCCCAAGTGGAAATTCTTCTATCAAATAAAAAGGGGTGACGATCGTCGGGGCTTCTGTCCTGACCGTCTATGAGATAAATCACTTGAGTTATTATGGTGGTAGTCACTATAGTTCATCCACCACACTTTTTTTTGTATGTCTCTTCTATGTCCATCCTTCGTTTCCTCTCAGTCTTGCCTATCTGGCATGCTAATATACTTCCAAAGTTGGTCTTGGATTATCACGGATTTTTTTATGTCATGCCCTATTATGAGGTGTATGCACCTTGAAAATTGCAAAACCATAGTAAAGGCAAGGCAGATAGGGCAGCAGGGGTAGGAGTTTTTGAATAGGGTTAGATTGTGTCGGGTTGTGAGCTGAGGGCCTGATACCTTTGGATCATGGTATCCACCTGAAGGGACGACAAGACCACGTGGTTACTATCCAATATTATGATGGACCTTGTCTTTCTGCCTTGTGTTGCGTCTATGAGGCGGTTTTCTTCCTTTGCCTTTTCCCTCAATCTACGGCTGGGTGAGGTGTTGGGTGAGACAATGGCTATAACCCGGTTTGCCACAACAGAGTTTCCAAATCCAACGTTCAATAGTTTGTAAGACATCTAACCACTCACTCAAGGTTCTGTACTTGTTCTCTAAGCTTTTCAAGTTCTGCCTTTATTTCCACACTCTTTTGCGAGATATACACATCCTGGGCTTTGTTGGCTAATGTTGTGACTTCTCTATGGATTTCTTGGATCAAAAAATCCAATTTTCTACCTACTGCCTCATCTAAGGCCAAGAGTTCTCTAAACTGTGATATATGGCTCATGGCCCTGATGATCTCTTCTGTGATATCGCATCTGTCTGCATATATTGCAATTTCCAGTGCAACCCTATTTTCATCCAGGGGTATGTCATCCAAAAGAATTTTTAGGCGTTCTTGTAATTTCCTTTTTTGCTCTATAGGAAGTATTTTTGCCCTTTCTCTGATGTCCTCGAGCCTTTGATTTATAACCTCAAGCCTTTCTTTTAAGTCGTTGACAATAAATTCACCTTCCTTTAGTCTCATGACATCAGCATGTCTTAATGATTCTAACACACAATCAATCAATACAGGCCTGATCTCTTCCAAGTTTAACATTTCAGGACTTCGATGAATAGCCTCTGGCTCCCTCAAGATTTGTTCCAAAGTAATCTCTCCTTCAACCAAAAACTCCTCTTTTATTTCTTGGGCCAGTTTAAGATAATCTGTTATGAAGATTTTGTTTGGCTCCAATTTCACTGTGTTTTCGTTTTGCCATTTGTTCAGAAATATTGTAAGCTCCACCCTTCCCCTTTGTATTGCCTGTGATACTGCTTGTTTTACCTCATGTTCCAAGTTTTGGAGTCCTTTAGGAAGCCGCAATATAATGTCTTTAAACCTATGATTTTGGGATTTTACCTCCACCTGAATCTTGTGAATACCACAATCCGCCTCAGCCTTTCCGTAGCCGGTCATGCTTTTTGGCACATTATCCCCCTTAACTGGTCTTTGTATTTTTCCCTCACTTTGTTGAACCACTGGATCAGCCTGTCTTCCTTGTAATCGGGATAGGTCCAAGAGAGGGGAGAAAAGGAACCTTTGTAAAATATCAGGGTCAAGTCTGCATAAATCCCGTCCCTCAGATAGATCCTATGTGTATAATTCTTCCCCGTTGCCAAGACAAGCCTTTCCAAAGCAATGTAACCTGGGTCTATGTTTACAAGTCTTTTGTTGTCAACACTATACTTGTTTTCCAATTGATTTGTCTTGAGCTTGATATCGGTGATTTCAACTGGATCTACTAAGGCTTCAAAGGAAACAAACCTCCTTACAATGGGCCATCCCATTTCCCTTTCATAGTACTTTGTCCTATTGAAGGGTATCAATTCACTTATCCAGTCGATGGGCCCCAAAAGATCCGAAAGATCTTGGATTGCTTTTGTTATATAAACTTCTTCTGGAGAAAATATGCTGGCAATCAGCTTTACCTTTGGAGGTTGCTTGGGTTTACTCATGGGATTTGGGTATCTGAGGCTTTATGGATTCCACCGCTTCTATGAGATCCTGGGCCTTTACAGCGCTTGTACCCACTTCAGCCACAACTATACCTGCTGCTATATTGGCCAGTACCGCTGATTCCAAGAGATTAAGACCCGATACATGTGCCAAGGTGAGGGTACTGATTACCGTATCTCCTGCTCCCGTCACATCGAAGACCTTTTTGGCTGCTGTGGGTATGTGATGCATCCTGTCCTCTTCAAAAAGGGTCATGCCCTCGGCCCCTTGGGTAATGAGCAGGTACTTTATGCCCAAGCTGTCTTTAAAGAGGTAATAGGCCCTTTTTAGATCTTCTTGGGTTTCCAGAGGAAAGTGACAGAAGGATTCTGCTTCCTGCAGATTCGGAGTCAATATATCCACCCCAATGTAGGATTCAAAATTGCCTGTTTTAGGATCTACTGAGATAAAAGGCAAAGCTCCCTTCATTTCTTTTAAGACATTCAGTAATTTCTCCACAAAAGGCCTTACCACTACACCTTTTTTATAGTCAGATATGATGGCTCCTTTGACGTTATCAACTGCATCCTTTATGAGTGATAAAAGGCCCTCTTGTAATTCGGTGGAAAGGGGTCTTGCCATCTCCCTATCCAATCTCACAACCTGCTGACTCCTTGCAATGATACGGGTTTTAACAGTGGTGGGCCTTTCTTTTGATGTGAGGAGAAAGTCAGTTGATATATCCAGATCCTTTAGAATGGAGACAAGTTTGCGTCCGTTATAATCATCCCCCACTACTCCACACAAGATGGGCTCAGCGCCCAACGCCTTCAAGTTATGGGCTACGTTTGCAGCACCTCCCAACCTCAAAGATTCCTCCTTCACCACAACAACAGGGACAGGTGCCTCTGGTGAGATCCTATTTACCTCTCCCCATACATATTCATCCAACATAAGGTCACCTATGACTAAGATGGGGAGGCCTTTGAAGTTGGTAATGGCATGCTTTAGACTTAAATAATCAGCCCTTTTGGTGATAGATTTAATAAGCTTCTTAAACATCACTCATCCTTTATGGTGTTTAAGGCTCTATGAACTGCTTCAAGTGTCTTATTGATCTCGTCATCTCCATGTGCAATGGAAATGAACCAGGCCTCGAACTGAGATGGTGGGAGATAGATCCCCTGCTTTAGCATCTGCTGATAAAACCTTCTGAATAGTTGTAGATTGCTCTTCTTTGCATCCTCATAACAACGAATAGGAGGAGGAGCAAAAAACAAAGTGCCAAGACTTCCTATGTAGTTAACGGTGATTTCAAAATCCAAAGAAGTTGCTATTTCCATAATTCCGCCAAAGAGTATCTGGGCCTTTGCACTCAGGCCTTGGTATGGATCTTCTTCCATCAAAACTTTCAAGGTCTGGACACCTGCTGCCATTGCAATGGGATTGCCTGACAGTGTGCCTGCTTGGTACATGCGGCCTTGTGGAGCAACAAGCTCCATAATCTCTCCTCTACCTCCATATGCACCAACAGGCAGGCCGCCGCCGATTATCTTACCAAGGCATGTAATGTCTGGTCTCACATTAAACAGGCCTTGTGCACCCCCGAGCCCAAGCCTGAATCCGGTTATTACCTCATCGAAGATGAGCAATATTCCGTAATGGTTGCATCTGTCCCTTAGTCCTTCCAAAAACCCTGGTTCTGGGAGCACAACGCCCATGTTCCCTGCAACAGGTTCTACGATTATGGCTGCTATCTCTCTTCCAAGATGTTCCAAGGTCTTGTCCAGCTCATTTATGTTATTGTAGGGCAAGGATATGGTGGTCTGGGCAAAGGATTGGGGAACTCCCAAGCTATCAGGTATGCCAAGTGTTGCAAGGCCTGAACCTGCCTGTACCAAGAGAGAATCCACATGGCCATGGTAACAGCCGTTGAATTTCAAAATGTGAGCCCTTCCTGTGTATGCCCTTGCAAGCCTAAGGGCACTCATGGTGGCCTCTGTACCTGAATTTACAAGCCGCACCTTTTCCATTGAAGGTACAACCGTTGTAATAAGCCTTGCCATTTCCACTTCCAGCTCGGTGGGTGCACCAAAGGTGGTGGCCTTCTCCACCTGCTCCCTTATTGCCTCTACTACCTTCGGATGTGAATGCCCCAGTATAAGAGGCCCCCATGAACAAACATAGTCTATGTAACGATTCCCATCCACATCCCAAACATATGCCCCTTTAGCGGATTCAAGGAATAAGGGCTCTGTCCCCACTGCCTTGCACGCCCTCACAGGACTATTGACCCCACCGGGAATAAGCCTTTGGGCCTCTAGAAAGAGCCTATGACTTTTTTCCATGTTCCTCCTAATAATAACTCATGCTGGTTTTTTTGAACTCCCTCTTGCTAAAAAGGACCATGTAATCCTCTATTCCACTTAAATGCGCCATCCTCTGAACGATCTCAAAACAAACCTCCCTTGTGGAACCATGAACCATGGTATACAGGTTGTAAGGCCAAGAGCCTATCCTTATCCTCTGATAGCAGTGTGTCACTTCCTTCACAGATGAAAAAAGTCTTCCCACCTCCTCCACTTTCTCCTCGGGCACATTCCATACCACCATGGCATTGTATTTGAGTCCTGCATTTTGATGCCTCAGAGTGGCACCGAACCTTCTTATAAGACCCCTCTGAATCATTGATCTTATTGTGTCCATAAGCTCCTCTTCCCCAATGCCCAACTTCTCTGCCAGTATGAGGTATGGCCTTGGGTGCACGGGCAGGTCATCTTGTATCAGGGAGATGATCTTTTTTTCCGTATCTGTAAGCATGGTTCGTGGTGTATGAAGGGGTTGTTTATTGGAATTAAAGGGAGATGTCAAGGGAGGGATGGCCCCTCCCGTTGGTTATTAGGCTGGCACTTCTATGGTGCACTTCGTGAAGTCAATCTCCTGCTTGCATTTCTTGCAGATATGTTTTTTGTCGAACTCATCTGAGAAGATCTCTTTCTCCTCTCCACAGTTTGGGCACTTACATATAAAGGATTTCAGATTCTTGTGGCTTTCAAAACCAGGGCAATGCATTGGAGTTGTCATAGGCTCCTCCTTTCACTGTTTGATCTTACTGCCTATTTCCTTTCCATAGTCCTGGGCCATCTTTATACCTCCTCCCAAGGAGGCAGACTTGAGCCGCAGGGATCCCCTAACCATGTCCATTTTAAATATGTTTTTCATGGTGTCAAATATGCGATCGGAGGCCTCTCCACTCCATCCATAGGCTCCAAAAGAGCCGCCTACCTTGCCTTGAAGACCTGCCTTTTCTGCCAAGAACAGCATGGTCTTCATAGCTTGCATCATCTGCCCATGATAGGTAGCTGAGCCAAATACATAGGCATCAAAACCCTGAAGATCCTTTTCCGAAGTGATTGCCGTGACATTTACCACAACTGCGTCATGCCCTGACATTCTAATGCCTTCTGCGATCAACTCGGCAATCTCTTTTGTTTCTCCGGTCCTTGTGGCATATACCACCAATGCCTTACCCATTATCTTCTCCTATTCCTCGTATTCTTCCACCTTGCCTTTTATCTTGGTTCCACAGTAGGGGCATAAGATTTCAATCTCTTTTTCATCCCCTATGAACTTTTCCCTGAGTTTTTCAGGCCCAAGGAAACTCACATCCCCACAGGCACACTGTGGACATTCGGCCCTTACCTTATATTTTCTCTGGGACATGTTCGCCTCCTACTTTAGCCTGGGGTCTTGACCTTGAAAACCGCACTCGGGGATGTAACAACTCACATCCACGAATTCACACTTTTTTTTGCAACTGGGACATTGCTCAGGAGGCACATCTGCCTTTAAGGTATAGCCACATTCCTTACACTTCCATTCACCCATTTTAGACCTCCTTGTTCTCTTGGGTTGGGGCAACAAAAACCCTTTTCCCCAATTCTTGATCCAGTATGAACAAAAGCCCTCTCTCTTCCCCTGCCAGGGAAAGCCTGTCTAAGATGTTTCTGTCATTTTCTTCCTCTTCCACTTGCTCTGAAATGAACCATTGGAGGAAGTTGCCTGTTGCGTGATCCTTTTGACTTATAGCCAGGTCCATTAGATTATTGATATGTGATGTGACCTTTTGTTCGTGCCTTAATGTTTCTTGAAATACCTCCAGTGGATTGGCCCAATCAGTAGGAGGAGCATCAATGGGTAATACCTTTACGCTACCTCCTGATTTGAGGATATAATCAAAGAATTTCATGGCATGTGTGAGCTCCTCCTGTGCCTGGACCCTCATCCAATTGGCAAACCCAGGCATTCCTTTACTGCTGAAATAGGCACTCATGGAAAGGTAGAGATAACCGCTATACAACTCTCGATTGAGCTGTAGATTTAGCTCTTCTAACATCTTTTCACTAAGCATCAAAGAACCCCTTTCCATAATCCATGGAGGTTGCAGTATTCCCTTGCGTATACTTCATTGGCTTCCACTTTGAAGGTTGCCTCAGGAGCCTGACCTGGTTTCAAGAATTGAATATATGACTTCCCATCTGCTACCAGTTCAATCCACTGAATGTAGTGTTTTTCTTCCATTGGATGCGCAACACTACCTACTTTTACCTTGTATCCGTCGGCTGTTCTTTCCACAACCGGCACATGTTTCTCCTTGGCCGCATCCACTGTGTTTTCCACCAACAGCTTCATGGGCTGACCGCAGCATACCAATTCACCTTTTCCACCTTGGAGCACTTCGACTATGTTCCCACAGAGCTCACATTTGTAGACCTGTAGTCTTTCTGCCATTTTTACCCTCCTTCTATAATAATTTTTTGATGTTAGTTAAAACATCTTCATAATTGGGTTCATCTGTGATCTCTTTTACAAGTTGCACATACCTTACAATTCTATTTTCATCTAAAATAAATACACATCTGGCAAGTAAACCTATCTCCTTTATCAAAACACCGTATTTTAACCCAAAATCCCTATCCTTATAATCTGAAAAAACTTTGACATTCTCTATCCCATTTGCGCCACACCATCTTTTTTGTGCAAATGGAAGGTCCATACTAATGACTACAATCCCCACATCCGTACCCAAGTTCTTGGCCTCGTTGTTGAATCTCCTTGCCTCCAAGTCACACACAGGGGTGTCCAAGGAAGGTACAGAAAGGAGAACAATCACCTTCGAACTTAGATCGGAAAGTGTCACAGGTGCCATCTCCTGATTTGTTACAGTAAACTTTGGGGCAGGTTCCCCAACTTTGGGGACTGCCCCTACCAAGCTAAGTGGATTGTTCTTGATGGTAACGGTTGACATGACAAAACCTAATAGTTTTCAGCCAAGAGTTCATAGTAGGCCTGTGGATGGGCACAGGCAGGGCACTGTGCCGGCGCTTCCTTGCCTTTGTAAGTGTACCCGCAATTCCTGCATCTCCAGGTCACCTCTTGATCCTTCTTAAACACCTTGCCCTTTTCCAAATTTTCCAACAGGGCCAAGTATCTCTTTTCGTGGAACCTCTCTGCATTGGCTATGGCTTCCAATACAACTGCTATCTCATGAAAGCCTTCTTCCCTGGCAATCCTCGCAAATTCGGGATACATCTGGGTCTGTTCATAATGTTCACCCGCTGCAGCTGCCTTTAAATTCTCGGCCGTTGTGCCAATAACACCGCTTGGGAATGCGGCAGTAATCTCCACCTCTCCTCCTTCCAAGAATTTGAACAATCTTTTTGCATGTTCTTTTTCTTGATTTGCCGTTTCCTCGAATATGGCTGCTATTTGTTCATAACCTTCCTTCTTTGCCTGGCTTGCAAAATAGGTGTACCTATTCCTTGCTTGAGACTCCCCTGCAAAGGCTGTTAAAAGATTCTTTTCTGTTTTAGTACCTTTAATGGACATGTTACACCTCCTTTTTTATGGGTTCACTGTTTAAAAACTCCTCCAACCTATGGCCCTTAGCCTTACATTTTGAGCATAAACCAAAAAATTCAAGTTTATGCCCAAATATTCCATACTTACTCAAGTTACCTAACGACTTTGATAGTATTTCCATTGGATCATCCGATTTTGGTATTTCAATATCTTCAATTCTTCCACAATTTATACAGGTCATATGATAATGATCTTCAACATTACAATCAAACCTCATTTGGTGATGCTCAGGTTCCAGTTTCCTTATCATACCTGATTCTGAAAGAACATCCAAATTCCTGTAGACAGTTCCCAAACTTATATCAGGCAATTTCTTTTTCACATGAATATAAAGTTCATCTGCAGATGGATGTCCACCCAGCTCCCTGATAGTTTCAAGGATAATCTGTCTCTGTTTAGTTGTTCTTTGTCCTTTATTCTTGGCCAAAAAGTTAAACCCGTCTATTTTCGTCTAAAATAAACACTCCATTTAATAACTCAATACCCTAACCCAGCTTCTTAAAATTCTTTTTGGAGGCCCCGCATACAGGACACTTCCAATCATCGGGCAACTCTTCAAAAGGAGTTCCCTTGGGGATTTTACCTTTTTTGTCCCCTCTGTCAGGGTCGTATATGTACCCACAACTGGGGGTCTGGCACTGCCACAGTTCCTTCATGGGATCCCCCTATTGAATCTTTATAAACACTTTACCCTTTGCATTACACACAGGGCAAGTCTCTGGTGCCTCATTCTCCACCGTATAACCACACACAGGACATACATAATAGCACTGTATGTCAGGGAGGTTATCTAAGGAATTTAACATCTTAGTGTAAAGCTCAGCATGCACCTTTTCCACTTCATTGGCATATCTAAAGGATCTCTCTGCCACTTTATCCCCGTCGGCAATGGCCTGCTGGATCATCTTTGGATACATGTTCTTGAATTCATGAGTCTCGCCGGATATGGCCTCTTTTAGATTTTCCACTGTCTTTTTTATCCCACCCAAGGCCCTTAGGTGAGCATGGGCATGGACGGTTTCTGCCTCTGCAGCTGCCCTAAAAAGCAGCGCCACCTGCTTTAGGCCTTCCATCTCAGCTTGTTTTGCAAAGGCAAGGTATTTACGATTTGCTTGGGATTCCCCTGCAAATGCTTCCCTTAGATTCTTTTCGGTTTCCGTCATGATCTCCTCCTTTCATGGTTTCCAAAGACCCTTTTTCATATGGTTTTCTTTCTCTCTCAAGGCCATGGCCTTGATCCTGTAGCCTGCATCCCTAAGTGTGGCATACAGTATCCCGCAACTATCGTCTTCCCTGACCTGATCCCCCTCCTCCGCCATGTTTATCATCTCATCGGCGAGGGATAATGTCTTTAGAATCTGTTGATCGCACGCTCTCATGGTCACCACTTTTTGATGATTACTCTACCAATATCCATGCCAACATATTTTAGCTTGTTTTCAAGCAATTTAGCAGGTTTTTATATACCAATCTTTTATATCCACTCCTATGTCCGAGACAATGGAGATCTGAATCTTTGTAGGATCAGATGTCTATTTGTCTCAGTAGGCTGATACAGGATCACCTTGTGAGACATTTTTTGTTGAACCAAGCTATGCCACTGGAAAATGCCTTGTTCCTGTTTACTAATTGGCTCATATGAAACCTAATCCCTCCAATAGGATCTTGAGACCTATTGCAATCAAGGCAATGCCTCCTATCATCTCCGCCCATTTTTTTAAATACAGCCTCAAAATCCTACCAAAGTAAAATCCGACTGCAGTGAACAAAAAGGTTGTAATTCCTATGATAATGGCAGGTGGCCATATCTCTTTCAAGCCATAGATCCCAAAGCTTGCACCCACTGCAAGTGAGTCTATGCTTGTTGCAATGCTCAGGCCTATCATGTTCATCCCCTTTGTGGGATCCTTTTGAAAGTCCTCCTCACATGATTCGTTGGATCTGGCTTCTTTTATCATCTTTATTCCAAGGAACAGCAATATTCCAAACGCAATCCAGTGGTCAAATATACCTATGTACTTTGACATAGCAGAGCCAAGGTAATAACCAATTGCCGCCATAAATGTCTGGAAGAAACCAAAGTGAATGGCCATCCTGAAGGCCTGCATCACATAGGCGACCCTTAGGGAGCATGAAACCGAACTGGCAACCGCAAAGGCATCCATGGAAAGAGCAACTGCCGTAACCAGTATGAGCCAGAGTTCCACAAGTCCTTTCTCCTTTCGTTTTTAATCGGAAAAACCTTTGAATCACTTATACCAAATGAGGCTTTTGATCGCCAGGGCAATTTGGAGGAAACAAAAAATCATATTAGTCATGGGCAGTTAGAATAAGAAAGTTAAGTTTTTCATAGTACCATTGATAAGACTTTGCGATTTTGAGGTCAAAAATGCAAGTATTTTCTTATGTAGCATAAAAGGCTGAAATTTTGCTTTAAAGAAAAGCAATGACACGGATGATGGGCTATTTAAGAAAAGAGAGCAAAATATCGTGTGATTTTTGCCTTGCAGAAAAGCAGCTTATCACTATAATGGAATTTAGAGGAATTGATAAATTTTGACAATATAAAGGGGGGCCTTATGAAGTTATGTAGGATTTTAGTTCTGTCGTTGATAATCTTTTTACCTGTGGTTGTTCATAGCGAAAGCAGGATACGTATGGCATCCACTACCAGCCTTCACAATTCAGGGTTCTTGGATTACATACTTCCCAAATTTGAAAAAATAACAGGGATTAAGATAGATGTTATTGCCGTTGGTACGGGAGCGGCAATAGAAATAGGTAAAAGAGGAGATGCAGACATAGTATTTGTCCATTCCAAAGATGATGAACTTAAGGCAGTGGAAGAAGGTTATTTTGTGAATAGACACGATGTGATGTACAACGACTTCGTAATTATTGGTCCCAAAGATGATCCTGTAAATATCAAAGGCCTAAAGTCTGCTGAAGAGGCATTCAAGAGAATCGCACAAGAGGGATTTACATTTGTATCCAGGGGTGATAGGTCTGGGACACATGTGAAAGAGTTGTACATTTGGAAGAAGTTGGGACTAAGCCCAAAAGGGCAGAAATGGTATTTAGAGGTGGGGCAGGGGATGGAAAAGACACAAAGAATTGCCAACGAAAAAAGGGCCTATACCTTAACAGACCGGGCAACATGGCTTTCCTCAAAGGACAAAGATAGGTTAGAAATGGCCTTGCTTTTGGAAGGCGATCCTATACTCTTTAATCAGTATGGAATTATGGCGGTGAATCCAAAACTACATAAGACTGCTAAGTATAATGAGGCTATGAGATTCATTGAGTGGATCATCTCCAAAGAAGGAAAAGAGATCATCTCAGGATTCAAGGACAAGAACGGCAATGCGCTGTTTATCCCCAGTGCCCAATGATAGGTGATATTGTAGAAAGAGCAGTACACCTAATCCTGAATGGAGACAGAGAACTATTTGGAATAATTGCTCTTAGTCTTCAAGTATCAGGGAGCGCTCTTATTATTTCAAGTGTATTAGCAATCCCTCTTGCCACAATAATTGGATTGAGTAAGTTTCATTTAAATAGCTTCCTTGTTAATGTGATGAATACATTCATGGGACTTCCTCCTGTTGTTGTTGGACTGATTTTGTATATTCTGTTATCCAGGAATGGAGTCCTCGGGTTTTTGGGACTTCTTTACACACCCACCGCAATGATTATTGCTCAGTCGATCCTTGCCTTTCCCATTGTGGTTTCATTGTGTCATACTGCTATTGTCGGGATAGATCCGGTCATTAAACAAGCGGCAGAGGCCTTGGGTGCAACACGTTTTCAAACAGCATTGCTTGTTATCAGAGAGGCAAGATATGGGATATTATCTGCCATTATTGCTGCCTTGGGGAGACTTATGTCTGAGGTGGGTGCTATTTTGATTGTGGGAGGCAATATCGCAGGTTATACAAGGGTTATGACAACAACCATTGCTATGGAGGCAGATAAAGGGAATTTTGAAATGGCCGTGGCCTTAGGCTTGATTCTGCTATTAATTTCAATGGTGATCAATTTGCTCCTTCAGAGGGTTCAAACAAAAAAAATGAAATCTACGGCACTATGAGACTCCAACTTAGGCTATCAAACATCAGAAAGTCATACAGAAACGTTTCAGTCTTGATAGACTGCACATACAATTTTGACAATACAGGAGTTTATGTCATAATGGGAAAGAACGGAAGCGGTAAATCCACACTCTTAAGAATCGCTGCTTTACTTGAATCTCCAAACTATGGAAGTGTTGAGTATTACATTAACGGCGTACTTCAGAGGACAGATATTCAACTCAAGCGCAGAATCACGATTGTACTACCAAAAATTGGTGTTTTTAATACAAGTGTTTATACAAATGTAGCTTTTGGACTAAAAATTAGGGGATTAAGGGGAAAAGAACTGGATGAGCGTGTAAGAGATGTGTTAAGTTTTGTTGGGTTACATCACAAAATCAAGCAAAATGCTTTGACTCTTTCCAGTGGGGAAACACAGCGCTTAGGAATTGCAAGGGCGATTGCAATTAATCCAGCCTTTTTATTTTTAGATGAACCAACTTCTTTCATTGATGAAGAAAATACAAAAGTTATTGAAGATATCATTTTGCAATTAAAAGATGATAAGAAATCAACAATAATCATGACTACCCATGATAAGAATCAAGCTGAACGCCTTGGGGACTTTATTTTGCTATTGAATAAGGGTATGTTATTTCCAGGGGATAAACAAGCTCAAAATACTCTGTTCTCATCTTCTTACCTTGAGAACATCTAACATCAAAGGAGCTTTGGCACTTACGGACTTTTTAGAGAATGAATTCCTTGGGCAAAGGTAGTTTTGACGAATTGTGAAATAAAAACTGGCATGCTGACATTGCCCTAGATGTTCTAAGCTGTGCTTTAGGTGACTCAGTTTTGGAAACCGTATTATTTGTATACCTGCTACCTGCGAATGAGTAAGGTTTTTATAAGGTAAAAACCAGAAGTATGTTGAGAGTTATCGCCTAGCTGATAGCCACTGTAGGGTTAATGGGTAACTACGGTGTTGGACTTCGGTGTGAATTCTGGGATTGAAAAATACGATCTTTTATCTTAAGAACTGGTATATGTAGCTCAAAGAGGTACAAATGATAACAAGTCCAAGGAAAAGCTTTATAAGATTCTGAGGTACATACTTCTGAAACCTTGCACCCATATAGATGCCAAGGAGGCCTCCGATTCCAAAAAGCCCTCCCAATAGCCAATCTGGCTGTGTATGTTGGGATGATTGGATGATGGAATAAAATATAACTCCCACAACCGAAGCGATAAATGTCCCTGCAAGTGCAGCTCCTGCCACCGTATATACAGGGAGCTTGAATACAGCTACACAAAAAGGTGCTATTATTGCTCCACCTCCTATCCCATAGGTTCCTCCTATAATACCAACTATGAATGAGAGTAAAAACATGCCTATTGTGCTAAAACTAAATTCCTCACCCCAAAAGCTGTAGGTGATGGAATTGAGTCCCACCTTGATTACCTTTACCTTTGCCTGATTTAATTCAGATCCTTCAAGTTTTTTGCCCCTAAGTTCTCTCATTCTCTTGTGAAATTCTTCCTCCATTGTTTTTTGTTCTTTCTTGGCTCCTTTTGCCTTGGGTGTGATCTCATAAAGAAGTCTGGCACCTATATACAAAAGCACCAAGCCCACAAAGAACTTGAAGGGTTTTGGATCAGGGAGATAGGTGACCCTAAAAAAGTAGCCTAAGAAGACTCCGGGTAGGGTTCCAAGGATGATTACCCATGTGAGGGGCCAAGCCATCCTACCTTCTTTTATGAAGCGCAATACTCCCCCTGGAATGGCAATTATGTTGAACACAAAATTTGTGGCACTCACCGAAGGGGTTGTGTATCCTAAGTAGCTCATTTGAAAAGGCAGGAGAAGAAATGCTCCAGATACACCTCCCATGGATGTGAAAAATGAGACCACAAGGGCAGTTAACGGTGGGAGCAGAAGGGATGTGTTAACGCCTGATACCGGAAAGGTATAGTTTAGAAAATCCATTAAAAGGCCTCCCTAACAGTTAATACTTTAAAAGCACCTGGTGACCCCTAATTTTGCTGTTGCGTAAGAATACCTTGTTTGTGTAAAAAATACAAGGCAATAACAGATGATCGGAGGTCTCAATGGAGATAAAAACTGTAGGGGTGGTGGGTGCGGGTCAAATGGGGTCTGGGATAGCCCAAGTGGCTGCCCAGGCAGGGTTTAGTGTAATATTGAATGATGTTTTGGAAGATTATCTAAAAAAGGCACTGGATGGAATTCGCAAAAGCCTGTCCAAGTTCGTGGAAAAAGGCAAGATTTCAAAGGAGCAAGAAGAAGAGATAAGGTCCAGGATAAAAACCGATATATCTTTATCAAGCATGGCGGATGCAGATTTTGTAGTTGAGGCAATTGTGGAGAATGAGCGGATAAAAACGGATATATTTCAAAAGCTGGACCAGATTGTGAAGCCAGAAGGTATAATTGCCTCAAACACCTCTTCCATTTCCATAACAAGACTCGCAGGCAGCACAAAGAGGCCAGAGAAGGTAATCGGCATGCACTTTATGAATCCAGTCCCCCTTATGAAATTGGTGGAGATCATTAGGGCACTACAGACCTCTGAAGAGACATTTCAGATTACCAAGGAGCTTGCTCTCAAAATGGACAAGGTTCCTGTTGAGGCAAAGGACTACCCTGGGTTCATCTCCAACAGAATACTCATGCCAATGATCAACGAAGCAGTGTATGCCTTGTTTGAGGGCGTTGGCAGTGCAGAGGAAATAGACCAGGTGATGAAGCTGGGAATGAATCATCCTATGGGGCCGCTGGCCTTGGCCGACCTTATAGGCCTGGACACTTGCCTTGCCATAATGGAAGTCCTCCACAGGGGCCTTGGAGACGACAAATACAGGCCATGTCCCTTGCTTAGAAAGTATGTGGAGGCAGGATGGTTGGGTAGAAAGACCAAGAGAGGATTCTATCAGTACTAAGGGGGTGAATATGGCAAAGATCCTTGTTGTGGATGATGAAGAGCACATTAGGTTCCTTTACTCTGAAGAATTGACAGAGGAAGGCTATGATGTGATCACAGCAGACAGCGGTTATAAATTACTTGAGAAAATTGAAGAGGAAAAGCCTGATCTGGTTGTTTTGGATATTAAAATGGTTGACTATAATGGGCTTGATCTTCTGCAAGATATAAGGAATCAATATGCCGATCTTCCTGTGATCCTGTGTACTGCCTATGACACATTCAAAGAAGACATGAAGTCCATTGCGGCAGATGCATATGTAATTAAATCCTTTGATCTTACAGAACTTAAAAGTAAGATTGCTGGTATATTAAAAGAGAGGCAAAACATTAAGAGGTAAAGGCAAATGTTCACTTTAGAAGAAATAGAGAAATATTGCAATGTTCTACTTTGGGGTGTGAAAAAGGCAAGGAATGCCAAGATCAAAAAGCTTGAGACATTTCTAATAAGGTTTGATAGGTTAGCCTTACCTATAGTGGAAGAACTTTACATTAGGTTACTGAAAGAAGGCCTAAATCCTGTGCTTAAATTTATGGCAACATCTAAGATGGAAAGGGCTTTCTTTGAAATCAGTACCCTTGGACAATTACAATTCATTGCACCTGGGGAAACTACTCTTTTTAAAAATTTAGGTGGAGGCATTTATATACTTGCACCTGAATCCCTAACTCATTTGGAAGGAGTTGACCCCAAGCGCATCTCAACAGCCCTTGTTGCCAGAAAAAAGCTAAAGGACATATTGGATCAAAGGGAGAACAAAAGGCTTTTTGGTTGGACTCTCACAATGATTCCCACAGATGAGTTGGCACAAAAGGCGGGCACAGATCTTATAACCTATAAGCAACAGGTGGTGGAGGCCTGCTTTTTGGACAAAGACGACCCTGTGGCTTCTTGGGAGGATGTTTTCAGGGCAGCCCAGGATATAAAAGAATGGCTGAACAATATGGGCATTGTAAACTTGAGGGTTGAGTCCCAAAACATCCGGTTAAAAATACCATTTGGCCCCAGTAGAAGATGGGTTGGGATCTCTGGGCACAATATTCCGAGCTTTGAATTATTTTATTCGCCTGACTGGAGGGGTGTGGAAGGGAGGTATTTTGCAAATCTGCCGTCTTTTAGAAATGGCAATTATGTGGAAGGGGTCAATTTGGTGTTCAAGGATGGCAAAGTGGTGGAGGCTCAGGCCTTGAAAGGGGAGAAGTTCCTCTTATCACAACTGGATATGGACAAAGGCTCAAGGATGGTGGGTGAGTTTTCCCTCACGGACAAGAGATTTTCAAGGATCAACAGGTTTATGGCAAATACCCTTTATGATGAAAATTACGGAGGAGATTACGGAAATTGTCATCTGGCCTTAGGTGCTTCTTATGTGGAGACCTATAATGGCAATAAATCAAAACTGGATAAGACTGCCCTCAAGAACCTGGGATTCAATAACTCTGCACTCCATTGGGATCTAATTAACACAGAGGACAAAGTGGTCATAGCGGAACTTTCCCAAGGGAAAGAAAGGGTAATCTACGAAAAAGGAAGTTTTCTCTATTGAGTGGGTTTTGATTGTGTATCCAAGGCCTTCTGGAAGCGGGTAAGTTTTTCCCGGAAGGCCTTTTCATCCTTTGTGCCCTTTGAAAGAAAGAGTGCCTCTTCTTGCCATTTTATTGCCTCTTCTATGTCTCCCTTTGCAAAGCAGGCTTCGGCAAGGGTATCCAAGAAAGCAGGTTGTCTATCCATTTCTACCGCCCTCTGGGCCAATTCCAGGGCACGGGATATCTCAGAATCACTTTCTTTTCTCTTTAAAATGATCCAGGCCAAGTTATTTAGGGCTAATGGTTCATTGGGATTCTTGAGCAAGACCTGCTCATACAATGTTTCAGCCTTTTTTTCATCGCCTTTTTCATGGGAGATTTGGGCAAGGGCCAAAAGCAGTTTGGGGTTGTCAGGGGCCTTCTTTAGTTCTTCCTCAATTACTGCACTATAGAGATCCAACAACAACACATGGTTAAAGTTGAAGCTCTGCTTAGCATAGAAACCCAATCCTAAGAAAAGTAAAAATATGGCAAATGATATAACAAGCTTTTTGTTATGAGCCCTGTAATAGGTTGAGTCTTTTTCAGTGTTTCTTACGGCATCTATCCTTTCTGCTATGCTGAAATGATGCCAACTGGGAAGGTCTTTTGACCTGCCTGAGAGAAATGCTATTTTTTCCAGAGAACCTATTATGTTTCTTGAGCCGGCAAGCCTTGCTGCGAATAGGTCTGCCTGTCTCTCAAAATTTCGCATGAAGTAACCAAATACATATCTTAGAAAAAAGAAGATGAGCAAGAGATAGATGAAAACAGTTGTGATTTCAATGAATTTAGAGCCCTCAATAAAAAGGGATGGATCAAACAGGCCTACTATCCAGAAGACGAAATAGGCGATGGTGTCCTGACAATTCCACAGAAAGCTTGAAAACAAAAAAAGTATGAGTAGATAAAGCCACATGTGTTTTAGTTTTGCATGGGCCATCTCATGGGCCATTACTGCCTTCAGCTCTTCATCGGTTAAGGCATCCAGTATGGATTCTGTAATAAGTATGTATCTCAGCCAGGGCACAGGGCCAATAATACCAGCAGTCAATATCTTGCCTTCAAAGATCGGCCAAGTGTATATTCCTTTGTAGGAAAATCCATTTTCAATCAAAAATTTCTCAAGTGTTTTAATCCTTTCTGATTCCAGCTTTTTACAGCCCCACAACCTAAGGACCAAAGGAGGAAGGAATAGGAAAAAGAGAATTACAAATACAAAAGAAAATATCCAGCTGTCTATGCTCATCCAGGTGGGCATATGTTTTGATATTGGCAAAAATGCGAAGATTTCTTCTAATGCTATAATAAGAAGATAAGGAACGCTTAGTGGTATATACAGCCTAAGATTCTGTTTAAGAAAATTTTTGGCTGTGTAGTTTACGTCGAAAGCTCGGTTATAGATTTTTGAAAATATATACCAAAAAATCGAAACATAGGTGAAGAAAATAAAGAGTCCATATATTTTTCTGGTAAAATGTAAAAGTGCAATGTTTGAATGCTGAAGAGATTGGGCAACACTATTAAAAAACAAGAGGTGTAAACATAAGGATAAAATGGCTATAGTTGTAAAAATGGTGTTGAATTGATTATAGGATTCTTGGACCCCCCTATTATCTACTATGGTGGCTGCCTTTTTATCTAAGAAAGAAGAAACAATTTTTACAATTGTCAGATACACAATTAATGTGAGGAACGAAGCAGCTACGGCCCAAAAGGGAGGGATTGGAATGTTAATATCCGTTGATATCTCAATACAACTTATGGCTATGATCATGTAAACTATATTAGCTATCATCTGGCCTCGATCTTTGGTATTGTGTTTTTGTGTTATTCTGATACATTATAGCCTCGATCTATCAAAAGGCCAATAAATACATTTCAGATGCACAAGGGGAGGCTAACGTGAACCAAGAGCTCAATTTTGAAGGAAAGTTTGTCCTGGTAACAGGTGGTTCAAGGGGAATTGGAAGGGCCATATGTGAGGGATTTTTGAAAAAGGGAGCGTGTGTCTTTATCTGTGGAAGGAAGGAGGAGGCATTGAAAGAGGCTGCAGGGTATTTTAGAGCCTTTGAGGGTAGGTTTTTCCCTTTCCAATGTAATGTGACCAAACCAGATGAGGTGGATGGGCTGTTTCAAAGGATCCGTGAAAAGACCGATAGACTGGATGTTTTGGTGAACAATGTGGGTATGAATCGTTTTACAGCCTTTGTCTTGGATGTGGAAGAGGGGCTTTGGGATAGGATATTGGAAGGGAATTTGAAACATGCCTTCTTGGTTACAAAGGGTGCCTTTCCGCTACTTAAGAAGGCGGAAAGGGGAAGGGTAATAAACATAAGCTCTATTGCAGGAAGGAAGGCCTCCTTTGGCATGGGGGTATACTGTGTGGCAAAGGCAGGCTTGGATATGCTCACGAAGGTCTTGGCAGCAGAGCTTGCATCTTTCAATATTAATGTAAATGCAGTGGCTCCTGGTATGGTAAGGACCGATTTCAGCAAACCCCTTTGGAGCCAAAAGGACCTGCTCAAAGAAATAGAGGCCACGATCCCCATGGGTAGGATAGGAGAGGTGGAAGAGGTGGTGGGAGCAGTGCTTTTCTTAGCCTCTCCGATGGCAGATTATATTACAGGCGAGATCATTACCGTAGATGGTGGAGCCCAAGTAAGGTGAAAGGCAAATGGCATGTGGGGTTTCGCTGATGGGTTGATCTGGTCTATTTTGTTAATTTGGTGTTTTTAAAGAAGGGTAGGGAAATTAACCCTAACTTCACTGTCCTAAGGTCCCTTTCACTTTTATCAGGGCATGTGATGTGAGAAGCTGAAGGGCTCAGGACAACACTCTATGGTATGCAGCCCATGTGAAAACAAGGACAGGCTTTCTCTAGTTGGCAATTTAAGGAGTGAATAGCTTTTAACCTCTGTGTTAATAAGAACCGCCGCAGACAAAGAAATGTTTTTTTACTACACAGGTTTTGGTATTGTCTCGAAACGTGATCTGATAAAGAACTTGCAGAGCTTTATTTAAAGGCGAAAGCTTTTTGTGAATAACACAAAGAAGAGATTTATAGATGTGACTTGGATGAAGTTTTAAATGTAATAGAGCATATAAATTATTAGAAATATTGCAATAGCAAGAACTGAAATTGCTAAAAGCATATCAAGCAAAATAGAAGGCTTGTATGTTCCATTATCAATTTGTTTTTCAACTCTTTTATATCTTATAAATGCAAGAAAACCCATGATCGCACCAAGAGCAATAAGAAAGGCTCCCAGAAATGAAGAATACCCATGGTGAGGTATTACAGGAACCTCTTTACCAAAAAAACCTGAAAATTGTCTTACAAAAAGAGCAAATCTTTCAACAACAAATCCGAATGCCATTATCCCTATGCTTGTTCTTATCCATGAAAGGAATGTTCTTTCGTTTGCAAGATGAACTCTTCTGTTGCGAACTCTTGGATGAATTTTTTCTTGTTTCATGTCCGTACCCTATAGATTTTAATTTTTTAATAATATTTTTTGCAAATTGCTTTCATTATTTTAAAAGCATAATTTTTTCGCAAGAACTATCAATTTTCAATAGCCTTTCATCAGGTATCTGGCTTGGTGGCTCAAATTTTTTCGGCTAAGTAAATCTCAATCGGGTGTCTTGGTTCAGCCTTAGATGAAATTTTGACATTCAGGAATAAGCTACTAATCCCCATGTTAGGGGGAGGTTTTGAAAGCTAAAGACGCCTAACATTGATCCACCTCTTTCGGAAGCTGTGCCTTTCTGCCTTCCTGGAGTTGTCTTTCCCTTTCTCTTGGATCTTCTTTTCTCTGCCACCGAATTATTCCTGAGGTGATATAACCTATAGTGCTAAGGAGACGCAAGGCATTGTAATGGTCAACAAAATCACCGACCATCCCACTGGCATGTTCCAGAGAAAGAGGGACCTGGGTCTGATACGTTCCCGATTTAGACTTTGATACCATCTTTCGATCTTTCTATTGCTCTGGGGTAACATGGGTAAATTCTCACGTGTACCTTCCCACTGATCTTCATGGACTCCTTGAGATCCCAATTAGCTCTTTTCACTCGGAATGCCCGGGTAGTGTTTTCGAAAAATAGCATGAACCAACAATGAAAAGCCGTGCTATGAAGTCCATGCTACTCAAGAACATCCAAAACATCCGAAAGAGGCACCTTCTCGAGAACTCCTCCCATTAAAATGCTCATCTTCTCTTGAACACTATAGTTCTTCCTTCCTTTCCTTGCCATGGTCCTTTCCTTTTCTCTTTGAAGTTATCTCAAACTGAGGAAAATTAAACTCAAAAAAATTCTAATTCCCGCTGAGGCAACACGGTATAACCTTCCTGTTACAACCTATTGGCTTTACAATAAAATTTTTTGAATCCAGGCTTGAGTTAGATAAATTTCAAAGTGCTATTTTTTGAAAATAAAGGAAACCCAAGATATCAGACTGATGGGCTTCATGCGGATTTGATTGGAAAACTTACTCGAAATAGGGTGCCTCCCAGTTCTAAGCATTCCTCCTTTCGTTTTATGTAGGGACATGACAAGGTATCTCCTGGACATAGGTCTGAATCAGATGGGATGTGTTTGCACCTGACACTTTCCATGTATATTTTGAAATTATACCTTTCTGAAAAGATCTTGGCCCTCAATAAATCAGCACCCTTTCCACCGGCGTAAAAGTCATATGGCCTTTTAGTTGAATATAGCATTGTATCTTTGGTATGGAAAAAACCTTCAAATATTCTTTCTTTATTTTCTTGAGTAATACCAATGCCGTAGTCTTTTATGCTCAAATCCACTGTATTACCAGTTTGGCTAACACTTATATCTATTCTGCCATTGTCGGGAGTATTTTCAATTGCATTCTTAAATATTGCTATGAACACCTTTTCTACAACGTCCTTTGGTAAAAATATCGGTGCAACAGAGGACAAATTAAGGTTGATGTCAATTTTTCTGTGAGAGTAATTTGGCTGTAAGGAATCAATGAGGTTTTGCACAAATTTGTCCAAATAAATGTCGGTTGGTTCGGAATCTTTTACAGCAAAGAATTGGTCAAGCCTTTGTTGTATTCTATAGAGTAGCTGTCTGTCGGAACACTCTTCCTCAATAAAACTTTCTAAGAGGTCTCTGGATAGATCAAGGATATGCTGTGTTGTTGTTTTTACTTCATAATTGACATACCTCACGATGTCTTCAAGTTGATACTGCATTTGAATGAGCCTTTCAAGGTTCCTTTCCGCCCTCTCATAGGATGGTTTCCATTTTTCTTCAGAAACATTTGAAAGGTGTCTTATCATAAGTTTTAAAGAGGCGCCAAGAATGGCAAGTGGTGTCCTCAACTCGTGAGAAAGGTGATTAATGACCTTGTCTTTTGCCCTGTTCAGGCTTGTAACCTCTTCCAGAGCTTGTTTCAGTTTGTCTGAATAGGATGCATTTTCTATGGAAAGATTTACAGTGCCGGCTATCATGCTCAGAAATTCTATGTCGGTTTCATCGAATTTGCCTCTTTTCTTGTTGATGGCACAAAGTGTACCGATTATCTTTTCCTTGCCCACGAGGGGCACTTGAAGCATGTTGCGTGTGATAATTCCCATCTGTTGGTCAACTTTTGAGTAGAACCTTGGGTCGTTGTAAACATCTTCCACTATGATAGGTTTTCCGTGTTTGATCACCCAACTGGAGATACCTTTATCAGATGGATATCTTACCTCTTTCATCCTCTTTTTTGTGGCCAAGTCCTCATGGGCAGCAGTTTTGAAATAAAGTTCCTGTTTTTCCTCATCCAGCATGATTACCATTGCCGCTTCCACTTCCAGTAACTTTCGAATCTGAGTGCTGATATAGTCCAAGAGGTCATCTAAATTGGGGTATTTTGGTAGAGCAAGGCTGAGTTCAAAAAGTGCCTGATTATTCCTCTCCATACGCTTTTGTTGTGTTACATCCCTCAGGATTACCAGCTCATAGAAGGATTCAGGGTCCTCTTCCTCATATACGATTGCAGCTCTTATGATCACATCCAGGACCCTGCCGTCTTTTGTGAGCCTTTGAGTTTCATACCTTGGAATGGTTCGGTCCACTATGAACCTTTTTAGGAGCTCCCTTGTCTCCTCTTCCAGGTATTTGGGCACATAAGGGATGTTCTTACCCTCCAGCTCTTGAAGGGTCCATCCAAAGACTTGAGTAAAGGCAGTGTTCAAATAGGAGACCTTCCCTTTATTATCAAACACCACAAGGGGATATGGCACAAAGTCCAAAAGAGTCTTGTATCTCAGTTGGGATCTGAGCAAAAGTGTCTCGGTCAGAACCCTTTGGGTTACATCCCTGGCAACCCCTCTGAAGCCTATGACAAAGCCTGCTTCATCTAATATGGCATGGGCGCTTAGCTCCACAAGGCCTTCTTTGCCGCTAATTGTCCTCACCTTCCAAAGGATGTCTTTTACAGGTTCCTTAGTCCTGTAAAGAGCGTTGAAGACCTGGAATGCCTCTTTGGCAGAGGAAGGGTCCAAGAACAGGGAAAAGTTTTTGGAAATCATCTCTTCCTTGGGATAACCCAAAAGCTTGGAAAATGCGGCATTTACAAAGGTAAAGTTACCTTCCAGGTCTGTTTCGTACACACCTTCGCTTATATCTTCCAGGAAGGCCTGATAAATTTTTTCATCCTTTGACATGTGCCTCTAACCTATAGCCATCATCTGGAAATCTCTTCCTAAGCCCACAGCTTGTCCCAAATTGCTTCTCATCTCGCCTTCTTACAAAAGTGTCTCGCAATTCATAGTGTTGGTGTAGTAATCCTACCTGCCTGGGAAGCCCTTGATCTTTTGCCGGAATCATAGCCATATAAACTACTTATCGCAATGTCTTTTGTACTGCTTTATCGAAAATGGATCCTCTGATGTAAAGTCAGGAAGATAGATCTCGCCCAAGTTTGCCTCTGGGTATTGAAAATATAATGTGGTAAATCCCAGTTCCCTTGCGTGGGAGATGACTATTTCAAATTCTTCTCCTAGGAGGATTCGGTTTAGATTGGGATCATCGTGGTGCTTAATGGGATAATATTGGCTCATCAGGCTGATGGCTAAGTCTTTTCCAAATTCACAGTAAAGCATACTCAGTGCGTCCAATGAATTTTTAGTATAACCAGGTAAGATTAGATGTCTTACTAAAACACCTCTTACTGCTATCTCTATGCCATTTACGTTACAAGTCTTCAAAGTTCCCTTTTGTTTAAGCATTTCCGAGATTGCATTGAGTGCTACCTCGGGATAATCACGGGCATTGGATAATGCCTTTGCAAGGTCTTCATCTGAATATTTGAAATCAGGTAGGTAGATATCCACACAATCTTTGATAAGACCCAAAGTTTCCCTTTTCTGATAGCCAGAAACATTTGCAACTATCGGTATATCAATGCCCTTTGCCTTTAGTGTCTTAACCAAAGATATCACATGGGGTATAAAATGGTCAAAAGTTACAAGATTGATATTATGGGGAGAATGGGTTATAAGCATATCAAGAACTGATTGGCAAATAGACTCAAGAGTATATTCCCGACCAATTTGCATATGGGATATTTGATAGTTTTGACAAAACGAACACCTAAGGGAACAACCAGAGAAAAATACCGTCCCTGAGCCGTTTTTGCCCGTTATAGGAGGTTCTTCTCCAAAATGCAATCCCACATAAACAGCTTTGAGTCTTGCATTTTGCCCACAATAACCTTTGAACTCATATCTATTGATTGCGCAAGACCTTGGGCAGAGTCTACAATTCTTGTAAAGATCCAATACACCCATGAGGCTCAGGCTACTGACCGGACTCAGTTTTCTTTCTCATATTGGGATGATGCCCAGGGCCATCTGGTTCTTTGGTGTGACAAACATAACAACTGCCTTGGGACCCAATTATAATAGGCCTTCCAGTATATTGGATGGGTTGAAAGTTATCCCTCTTGGAATCATAGGGATTGGTTGCAGGGTATAAGGCATGGGTGGGACCATGGCATGCCATACAAGGAATGCCCACATCATCCCTTTGTTCTCTGTATAGCATATGAGCTTCAATTTCATCTGAAACCTCAGGGGATCCAAAATTTTTGTGGCATTGCAAACAGTGCGGTTCTTCTATCCATGCCTTCCTTGCCTTTACATTCATTTGGTTTCCCTTTAATATGGCCTCAATCAGCACTTGGGACTTGGGTTTATTTGCCTCGGATTTAAGCAAGGATAATGCATGTTTTTGCATGGAACCATGGCAGTCTGTGCATGTAAGGTCCCTTTGTACATGTAAGTCCCTAAGGCACCTTGTTGCACCTGTGGGTGAGGAAGGATGACATAACATGCATGCTTTACTATCCTTAAATGGAACATAACTTGCGTGGAATCCGTGAATAGAGACTGAAAGGGGAAGAACTCCTTCTATCCCCTTCATCTCGGTTGCAAGGTCTCCATGACATGATGCACAAGCTATGGGATTGCCCTTGGAGGCACCTTTTAAAAGATTAGTCTTGTGCCTTTTGTCGTGGAGTTTAAGGATTTTTGTGGCAGTGGCATCTGATAACCCCACTTTATTTTTAAAGTTCCATCCTCCGCCATGACAATTTTTGCATCCTACCTCGGTGGAAACAGGTGCAACCACCTTTGTTTGGGCCAAGAGTTCATGGGTCTGTTTTTTTATTGCTTTGATGGAGACCAAAGGGTAGGGGAGATATTTATCATCTGAGGAATAAGGTGAGACTGGTATATGATCCACAACAAATATCTCATCCTTTTGTTTCATCACTCCTTTCAGTGTATCTCCTGCCAACCCAAAGTTTCTTTTTAGGTCAAGGCCGTAGAGAGATTTCACATAATTCCAAAATTCCAACCTATTGGAGGGATCTTCGAATCCAGCTTCAATCTCATAGGATACTTCCACTCCGTCTGTGACAATTTCTGGTGGATCACCTCTTTTGATCAAGATTGCATGTATTGTATTTGCAGGAGGCAGGATGGAGAAAAACTTGTCAGCATCTGTCATACAGTGCATACCCAATGTTGCCCATGAAAACAAAACATATTGAGCAGAGGTGGATGTGGAAGGAACCTGGATGGCAGGGGCAGAATCCAGCGAGGCTTCAGTCTCTTTTTCAACTTCCTGTGGATGGATTTGGTTATCTATAAAGTCCCTAAGTTGAATTAGTTCTGTTTTAGTGCCTAGGAACCTTGGCATATACTTATAGATCTCACCCTGTCCTGTAAGGTAAGCTTCGATGCCAAGCTTTGGTGTTCCTTCTAATAAACCCGCAATCGGTCTGTTAATACCTTTTATTGTGTGGCAATCGGAACACTGTGAGTTCCACAGGCTTCTTTGAACATTTTTCCCATCCACCCACTTTGAAACTTTCAATATCCCTTTCCCTTGAATCTCACCTTCCTGGTTTTTTAATATGGAGTTTGAATACATATAGCCATAAATAATGTAGGGCTTTCTGGCAGTTTCCCTTAAGAATTCAAATCCAGATATCCAAAGAAGGGATATGGGCACTAAGATTATTGCAATAACTGCCTTTATTAGGCCATTGAATCTCAACACCATTAAAATGCTTAATATGGTAATTATTGCAGTTGTGACAAAAATAGTCTTTACAAAGATGTGAGACTGCTGGTTTAAAACAAAAGTTGTATATTTAGCCTGGTCAGATAAAATGTCGTAATACCAAAGTCCTGACAAAACTAAAAAAGGAATTGAGAAGAGGATGAACTTACTTGAAAAGATCAAAATTTTACGTCTAATTATTGAATCTTTAAGAGTAATGGTTGTAAAATATCCAAACACACCTGCCACAATAAATGCAAAGAAACTTCTGAATAATGTGCTTGGCAAGAAAGAGGGATTTAGTATTCCATCCCAAAAGTTACGGGTTTCAAGCCATTTGCCCGGGGTAAGCATGAATGATAGTATTCCATTGACCACAATTAGGCTTAAGATCGCAAACAAGAAATAGAGAAATGATGTTAGTTTTCTTTCCTTAGGGGATAAAAGCTCAAATTTGTAGTAGTACACCAAAAGGGATATGATCTCTCCTATGAAGAATACCCATTCTATGGCCCACCCATACACAAAGTTATGGATTAGTGTTGAGGTTGCTTGGGGGTGTACAAGCCCTATTATGAACCAAATTCCCACACCACTCAGGCCTCCGAATACCATAGTGAGTAGCAAAAAGAATTTGGTGTGGTGCCTCAGGTAGGAATTCAGTTCAGAACTCTTTTCCCTTTGTGCCTTGAGATCCAAAAGCCAGATAAAAAGCCCTCCACCCACTGCAAAATGGGCCACAAACACATGAAGGATGGATATTAATGCTATGAGGTTATAACCGCCTATGTTTGCTATATCCCAAATTGGGTAATTCACGGGCTTACACCTTCTTGAATGATAGTCTCAAAAGGTAGAGGACTGTTATGAGGCCCACTAAAAAAATGACCAAAAAGAGTATCAGATTAAATGTCTGAGGAGAAACCTGGAGTTGTAGGAGGTCAAAGTAGGGATTGAGGTATAGGGACCTAACATTGTGGCGAGTTATTATCATAAATACAAGAGTTAAAGCTGAAAACACAACGCAATGCCAGATCTTGGTCTTATAGGCGTATATCATGGCTAAGATCGAACACACTATTCCCAGTAAAAGAAAGATCATGTGGCGGATTTGCAACAATAAATGAACCATAACATCTGAACTAAGTGTTAATACAAGTATGGTTCCCCATAGGATTTGAAATAGAGAGACAAAGAAAAACCTTTTAAGGCAGATGGAGACATAATCAATACTATAGCCCTTGAGTCTTGAAAGGAGTGCCAAAAAGAGGTAAGAAACTGCAATTGCTCCTGTAACCATGTGAAGATATCGAGGTATCAGAGTAGGTTCTTTTAAATTAAGTATTGTACCAAAGCTGTTATTAAAATACTCCTTGAACACTGAAGGTTGAATCATCATGGTCATGTTATTTATGAACATAAATGCAGTCCATAAAACGCAGATGAAGGTGATGAATAAATAGATCTTTTTCAAAGAAGAGGCAAAAGCATAGGTACTATAGTATGCCACAATCAAGATTGCAATGAGAGATATCCAATACCAAGCCATGAGGATACTACTTGTATAAAATAAGTGACCGTAAAGAACCTGCAAAAACAAGAGAGGAGCAACGCCCATGTTCACGGTAAATGCGAATGCAATGGATAATGTTTTCCCCATACCCAGTTCCAAGGCAGTTTTTGAGATTTTTCTGTCCAACAAAAGTACAGCAGTTACGCCCAATAGGATGTTCATGGCAATTATGTGTAGGAGAAAGGTTAGAAGGTTCAAAAAGAGAAAAAGATAGGGATGCCCTGGAACTGCCTCAGGCAAAGGTAGGGGCAGGTCCATCACAACTCCTACGGTGGTGGAACTCACATTAGTGAGATGGTGATTCCTTTAAGAAAAGCTTACCCTTTAAAACAAGGGAATATAAGATCGCCATTACGATTTCCAATCCCAAGACCGCAAGCCAAGATGGCACAAAGTGCCATAGAAGCCCGGCAAATACAAAGGAAGGTACCATGAATACGATGCCAATGCCTATCTTACGGGTAAGTGGTATGTGACGCGCCATTCTGCACTCCTCCTAAGTTTTGAATAGAAACCCTATAGTAGCTTTTTGTGTTACGGTCAAGGGCTTTTATGAAAAGCGGTAGAGAAAAGCTCGCAAGCCCAATGAAACTTTTGGCCTCAATTTGGGAAGGCCTCGCCAAGGAAACGGGGTTTGATGGTTCCAATGTGGTCATTCTCGAGCCTGTCAGGTAAAATTTAAACTTGGGTGCCTGAACCTTGGAGTTGTTCTTGTCGTCTCACATTGTTCCTCCTTCTTGTTTTTTAAAGCAGTGCCTCCAGGCCATGTCTTTTGGCTGCAAGCCCCTTGTGTGGCCCATAAAAATTTTTTGAATCATGAGCTTGGGTAAATTAAAGGGGCTAATTCATTTTGCAAAAGTCTTAATGGTTGAGATAGGCCTCCAGATGTTCTTGCGTACCAAATGGGTCTTTGAATTCCTGTTCTGGGATAAAATTCAGTTTCTTTTCTCCCCGATTGGTTAAATATGTTTTAAGCTCAAGCTCAACAGCTGGAGGGACTTGAATCTGGGCATTGGCCAACATAGTCCTCAATATAGCTTCACATTTGTATGCAAAGGCCACAGCATCACCAAGGATTCTCATAGCCTCAGTGGGATTATGAAAACCAATAGAATTTTCAGCTCCTATAAAGATAACCCTGTAGAGTGCTTCGAGGTATAACTCCTTGGCCTTGCTATAGAGATCTTGATCCAGACTTTTTCCCGCTTGCGTTGCTTTATTTGCAACTTCAAACAATTTTGCAGAAACGGCTGTCTGGTATCCTGCCCTTAACAAAAGGCTCATGGTCCTATCTTGCACATTGATGACTTGTTGCCTTAGCCATTCTGCGCTCTTTCCATGACATTGCAAGCATGCCTTCATGTCCATTTTTAGAGGGCTTGTGATTACATGTTCCGAGACCTTAAATCCTCCCATCTTCTTGTAAGGCATATGGCAATCAGAACATGACACTCCTGCGTTCCAATGGATAGAATTGTTTGAAAAGAATTCAAACTCTGGATGCCTGATGTATGCAAGCTTGAAGCCTGTTACAGTCTGCTTCCATTCTTCATACGCAGGGTCACTCTTAAGCACTTTGATTATATTTTCGATGGTTATTGACCCGAGTTTACTACCTTTCCAAGGGAAGAAAAGACCTGTCGGTTTCATGTCTTTATCCCTTGGTACAACATAAGTTACATGGCATTGTGCACATATTATGCTTCTCATCTGCTGGTGAGTAAGATTCTTTGAATCTACTCCCATTGTCTCCAAGGCCTTCACTAAAGTAAAACCCCTTCTTATGTTCAAAGAAGCATCCTGCGTATTGTGGCAATCCAGGCAGGAGTCCCCAAGTTTTCTATGCCTTTCGGGTATTAAGCCCCATACTTCTTTGTAAGGTTTGTTGTAGTAAGAAAGACCGTATTTTGCCTCAAGTTCTGGTGCATAGGTGGTCTTGCAACTGAGGCAGACTCCCCCAGGTTTTAGTCTGGAAGGATCAACTTCAAGCTGGTCAATAATCCTATAATAATGTGAGCGTGGCTCGTTATATTCAATTCCAAAACCCCAGCCGTTGTAAAGGAGGGCCATAAAAGGATACTCGCAAAGCTTGTCGTAGATTACTTTGTCCACATCCCATCCCTTTTTATACTTGCTCTTACCTGCAGGGGTGGGCTCTTGTGATTGTTTGTACATCTCATAGTGGATCGGGTACACCTTGCCCCACATTTCAGGATCCACTTCGTTTTCAGCAATGGAAACTGGCCTGAACTCCTTTGCTTTTTCGGGCTGACAACTCCAAAGGCATAGTCCAAGGATTGTAGTCAGGAAAAGCCAAATACCAATTTTCTTCATAGAGCACCTCCTTGTATGGTTTCTCTTAATCCCACCTGTCTGTGGGATAGGCTCCTGTGACAATCCCAGCAAGTTCTATCTGAAAGTGTAATAAGTGAGACAGTGCTTTCGTGGCATCTGATACAGTTTTGTTTTACAACACCCTTCCCTTTCTCTGATATGTAAATGGTTTCAGGTACCTTGTCCGAATAGAAGAAAACAACATCCTTTGTGCCGTCTAAACCTTTCCAAAAGTAAAAACTTACAAATGTATCGTGGGGGAGATGACAATCAGTACACCTGAGGCTATTGTGAAGACCTCCCCTCATCAAAGCCAAATACTCCTCTTCCATCACATGACAGCTTCCGCAGAACTGGACAGTTTCTGTCTTTGCCAAGATCTTGGGGGAGATGGCCACGGCCAAAATAACAAAAGCCAGGGCCACTAAAAGAAAGGGCAGGTTTCTTTTCATGGATCAACTCCTTGGTTTGAGCTGATTTTGAGCTGATAAAGACATGGGAAGATTCTGCTCAACTTAGGGGCTAATGATAGATTCTTTCCAAGGCATACCATGGAACCCTCTAAAGGGACATTTGTGGTACATATTGCCCTGATAGGACCCATCTGTCAAGCTTTTTCAAAGGCCGTGAAGAAATTTTTAGCCTTACTAAACATCAAAGGAAATTCCACTGCCCTGGTGAGGGTTTCCATAGTGGATTGTGAGTCAGCTTCTTGGCCAGTTCCCTTTGCGCTTTTTCTAAATGTTAGAAGCGCCTATTGACCCTATTGAAGTTTCCATTTTAATCTGAAACCCGAAATCTTGGTTGTGCACATGATATTTGGAAGTCTGTCTCTGCCTGTCAAGGCTGAACCTTTTCCTGCTTTCTCACCTGACTTTAGCCAAATCCAATAAAGGGATAAGTTGCAAAACCTTGAACCTGGCATCTTTAACTCTGAAGGAGCAACTTCACTTTCTTGCCCATATGAGATTTCTCCACTTGCTTACATCTAAAGAAACCGTAAACCAAATCCACTCCAAAGAATAGTTCTGCTCTTGACTTTTCTCTTGCCTCGCATGTATTACAATTAAGATAAGCGCGTTGTTTCTATTACCTTAAAAAAAGAAACTCGATAGACACAGAAACGCGTAGCCACTAATCAGAATCTGTAATCGGATTTTTAACTTTATTCGTAACAGTTAGGTCTTATATTATCACTTTGATAGTCCAAAATTCTTTCAGTAAAAACAAACTGCTCAAAGGGTAAAAAAATCTGTTGAATCATGATGAGCCAAACCTCTGAGGCTTATTTAATACTCTTAATATATGATGAAACTCATATTTAAGGCACCTTTTATTAAAACTCTTGCAATAATCTATGAAAACTGCAAAGTAATTTATATTAGAAGACACTTAGCATTAACTTCATCTTGATTATCAAGACCATATTCCAGCATATCAAGATAGTTAATGGCATTTTGAATATCTGATCTTTTCCCTATTAATAGAAGCACATCACCACTTTGGAGTGAATAATCTGTAGAAGGATTTTGGTATATTGTTTCACCTCTTTGTACCGCAATGATTGTAGCTCCTGTTTTTGCCCTTAAATCCAGGCTCTTTATGGTCTGGCCTTTTATATTTGAGTTGTCAGTTATAAGATAACTTTCCGTTTCAATTGACTTCAAAAATTCCAACTTTTCAGAAAGTGCTTTTGTAGAAATTTCAACAGTGCGAAGTGCACAGTAGTTATCCTCTCTTATCTTTTGTATGTAATCAAGTATCACGTTTCTTGGTATATGGCAGTGATGAAGAACTCTTGAAAATATCTCTATTGATGTCTCAAATTCTTCTGGGATCACTTCGTTTGCACCAAGCTGTAACAAATCTTCTGTCTCTGCTACAAAGCGAGTCCTTACTATTATTCGAAGCATAGAGTTTTCTTTCCTTGCAGTTTGAACAATTCTTCTGGTGGCCGCTGGATCAGATATTGTGACAACTAAAATTCTGGCTCTATCAACCCCCATCTTATGTAAGAGTTCAATTGAGGTTGCATCGCCATAGTATATGGGTTCGCCCTTCTTTTTCATGATCTTCACAGTATGTGGATTCATCTCTAAAATCTGATACTGAATGCCCGAGAGGCTCAATACCTTTGCAAGGTTCCTTCCGTTGATACCAAACCCTACTATTATAACATGGTTTGATTTCTCTTCTGTGATATCTTCCCCATTTTCCTTTGCCATTCTACTCATTAAAAACCGAGCATTAACAGGCAGAAAGTTAACAAATTTGGTTGCAAATGACATGATGAAGGGAGTCAAAAGCATTGTAATCACTGATGCAGCAAGAAATGCTTGATAAGTTGCGTCTTCCAAAAGACCTGCTTTTCTTCCTGCTACCGCAAGGACAAAAGAAAACTCACCGATTTGACACAAATAAAAGCCAGCCAACATCGAAGGCCGAGGGGCTGTGCCTATTAGCAAGCAAGCACAGGTTACGATTAGTTGCTTTATTAGGATTATAGTCAGAACTATTATTGAAATGGTGATAAAATTGTTTAGAAAGAATTTGGTATTCATAAGCATTCCAACCGATATGAAAAAAAGGCCTATAAAACTTTCTTTGAATGGCATGACATCAGCAATCGCCTGTGAGGCGTATTCGGATTCTGATATGATTATACCTGCAAGAAATGCCCCCAAGGCCAAAGAAAGGCCCAACTGGGATGTGATGAAGGCAGTTCCAATACAAAGGACTATGATAGTTATGATAAACAACTCACGGTTTCTTGTCTTCACTACTTCGTGGAGTACATAAGGAACTACCCATTTTACCGCAGCGAGTATTGTCAGCAAAAGTGCAAAGGATTTTAGCATAGTAATCAAAACAGTAGTTAATTTTCCCCCTCCACCTGCAAGTATGGGAACAAGAAGCACAAAAGGTACCACACACAGATCTTGGAATATGAGTATGCCAACGGATGCTCTACCTTCGGGTGAACTTATATCTCCTTTTTGCATAAGAAGTTTGATTACGATCGCAGTACTGCTTAGTGCTATTAGAAAACCGTCAAATAATGCGGCATTAATTCCCTGATCCAGAAGGAACAGACTCAGTGCAGCCACAACGGCCACAGTAAGTACCACCTGAATCAGACCTGCACCAAATACTTGAGTACGAAGTGACATGAGGTCTTTCATTGAAAATTCAAGCCCTATGGTGAACATTAGAAGTATGACTCCAATTTCTGCAAGGAGTTCCATCGCATGTACATCCTTTATCAACTGCAATCCATATGGGCCAAGCAGGACTCCTGCAATGAGAAATCCAACAAGTGAAGGAACCTTTATCCTCCCAAGGGCATAAACTACAATTGCAGATATTCCAAATATTATGATCAAAGACTTCAAGAACTCCATGGTATTAATCCCTCTTTTAAGTGTGCTCCTATCTTTCAGTGCTGTCTCTGAGCCAATAAATCAGATGATTTCAGCCATCAACAAATTGTTGTACACTTCGTTGGCGCAGTTTAGTTTTGTCTTAATTCCACCATCCATACCTCAGTTAAAGTGGCAGAGTTATGAAACCTTGAGGCTTAAACCTTGAACATTTCACCGTCCCCACTTCTGCTTTCCTTGTGTATTTTCCACCCAAGAAACCCACCAACCCCATAAACTCAACAAACCCAATGAACTAAAAAAGTTTGGCAGTTTCGTAATATGCGAGATCTGGAGATCTTTAAGGTTTTTGAGCCTCTACCAAACAATCCATTTTAGGTCCACGCCGAATAAGCTTTACATCCTTAAAACCTGCTTCTGAAAGCTGTTCCTTTATTTCTTCAAACGTATATGTATCACCTCCATCTGTGGATACAAGCATGTTAATGGCAAACAAAGCACCTGCCTTTGGGCTGGTTCTATCGGGTTCCATCAGATGGTCTCTAATTAAGATTTTCCCCCTTGGCACCAATGCTTCAAAGACTGAACTATATAGCCTGATATTCTGTTCAGGACTATTTTGGTGTATGATTGCAGATAAAAATGCCAAGTCAGCACCCTTTGGAAGAGGATCCTTATAAAAATCGCCCGCCACAAATTTCACCCTCTCTATTAAACCTTTTTCTCCAATATACTGCTTGCTTATTGCTATAACCTCATCTAAATCAAAAACAATTGCACTCAAATGGGAATATGTTTCCAAAAAGGCAATTGTATAGGTACCAGGCCCTGCTCCAACATCTAAGATCACCTTAGAATTTGTCATATCATATACTTTTGCTATTTCATATGCTAAATTTTTTGACATAACATGCATTGCACCTATAAAGGCCTTCAGTTTGCTTGGATCTTGGAGCAAAGAACTTCTTTCGGGGTTATAGCCCAATTTAACTGTACTCGTGAGATTAGACCAGTTCTTCCATAAATGGCAATAATGAAGTACCATAGGCAGTATGGATTGGGGATGAGAAGTGGTAAGATATGAGCCGTTTTCGGTCAAAAAATAACCATCCTTTTCCTTTCTCATATACCCTATAGCACAAAGAGAGTCTAACAGCCTTAAGGATGCTCTTTTGTCTAAGGATAGTCTTTGAGCTAATGCTGTTCCATCTATGCCAGGGTATTCATGCACCAATTCAAACACACCAAGTTCTGCTCCTGTCAAAACCACCCTGTTCTCCATAAAATTCCTTAGTTCATCCAATAGCCTTATACCTGCCATCCTTCACCTCGAATAATAGCGATGCTTCAATATATTACAGCAAAATTTTAAGCTTTCTCAAATAAAGTTTTCTGCCAAAAGCCCATTTCATCCTCTAAAATCCAATAAGACCGGGAAAGGCATCTAACTCACAACCAGATCCCATATGCCCTTACCAATTCATGGCTCCAAGCTCTTGGCTTGACAACTTCAAGGCCCGCCTGTTAAAAGCTATTAAGCTGTCCCAACTCCGAGCCAGATGGAGAACAGATTCCTTATAAAAAGCCATACATGGCACCTCCAAGGTAGTTTGGGCAGGGGAAAATAAAAAGGAGTGGGTGGGTTGAGGAAACTATTGGCGGTAAAAGAGCTAAAGCCAGGAATGGTATTGGCGGAGGATGTTAAGAATTTTCAGGGAGTGCTCCTTTTAAAAAGCGGCACTGCTCTGGATGAAAAAAGAATAAAGCTTTTAAAAACGTGGGGCCTTGATTTGGTATCTGTAATATCAGAAGAAGGAGCAGGGGATTTAGCACAAACAGAAAAGATCATTCAAACTATTAAAGTATTGGAACATAGGTTTTCACCATATAATGAAGACCCATTAATGCAAAAAATAAAAGAGATTGGGATCGAATATGTCAAATGGAACTCAAATGACAGATAAAAGTGATAAACAAAGGGATATCAAGTCCTTTGTAAAAAAAATCAAAGACTTACCTACTCTTCCTCAGTATATGCTGAAGGCATCGAAGATAGTAAACAATCCACAAAGTTCTGCAAAGGATCTTGCCAAGGTCATATCTGAGGACCAGGTTTTAGCTGCAAGACTTTTGAGGCTTGTTAATTCTTCTTTTTATGGATTCCCCCAAAAGGTTACAACAATTACCAGTGCAATTGTTCTTTTGGGATTTGAAGCCATACGAAACCTTTTGCTCACCACATCAATTATGGACATCTTCTCCAAAAATATTAGGACTAAAGAGAATGCAGAAGAACTTTGGAACCATGTGCTTTGTTGTGGGGTTGTCTCAAAGGTCATTGGAGAAAAGATCAACTATCAGGATACAGAGGAACTCTTTGTAGCAGGTTTGTTACACGATATAGGAAAGACTCTTGAGCTCGTAACATTTCCCGAAAAATATAGAGAAATAAATGAGATCAGCAAGCATAGAAATGTATATATCAAGCAAATTGAGGAGGAGATTTTTGGCATAGGACACGACTCTTTGGGGAAGCTATTGGCAACCTATTGGAAATTGCCTAAGAGTTTACAAGATGCTATGGAATATCACCATAACCTTGAAGGAGAATTTGAAAATAGTAAGCTCGTTTATGTGGTGCATGTGGCCGATACGATCACAAAAATCATTGAGATTATCTTCGGCTATGATACAGTGGTCCCTGAGATCAACAAGACAGCATGGGAAAATCTTGGCTTAGACATTGAAGATCTACAGGCCATAATAGGACGCTCAATTTCGGTTTACTCTGAGATGAAAAAGACGGAACATGAAATCTACTAAAAAAATTAGCAACAAATATCCCACCACATTAAATCTCACTATACTATACTTTCCCCCAAATTTTGGACAACCCCTTAAGTTTGGTTTATCTCTTATTGAGGATGGCATATAATAAAAGAGAGGGAGGGCAAAGATGACAGGACTTAGGAGAAAACTTGATTTAGCCTTGAAGGTTCAGGTTGTGCTTGAAGCCATCCGGGGTAAGAGGACGATAACAGAGATAGCATCGGAGTATGGCGTTCATCCTAATGAGAATTACTGCCTGGAAAAGGCCTACGAAGAAGACAAAGAAGCATTGCTAAGAAAGATAGGTCAGCTCGAGATGGAAAGGGAGTGGCTTCAAAAGAAATTGAACAGCTTCCAGTTGAAGAGAGGAAAGGGTTTATAACTATGGGAGATGGTTTACCCATATCAAGGCAATGTGAGCTTGCCTTCATTTCTCGCTCGAGCTATTATTATAAGCCCATGCCTGAGTCTACATTGAATCTGGAGCTTATGAGGATTATCGATGAGCAGTATATGAGGACCCCTTTTTATGGTATCCCCGGGATGACGGCCTTTTTGAGATCCAGAGGTTTCAATGTAAATCATAAAAGGACAGAAAGGCTCATGTCCCTTATGGGGATACATGCCATATACCCGAAGAAACGCTTAAGTAAACGTACCCCTTCATACAGGGTCTATCCATATCTTCTCAAGGATCTTAAGATTTCCTATCCTGATCAAGTATGGTGCTCTGATATCACCTATATTCGGATGAGGAGAGGATTTGCCTATCTTGTAGCGA
>Ga0078972_1003260_pt1 | contig 49364 bp, 56 predicted proteins | sample YelNatPaOPGAMG01_FD_67568 | JGI IMG/M metagenome (GOLD analysis project Ga0078972, IMG submission 67568) | Hot spring thermophilic microbial communities from Obsidian Pool, Yellowstone National Park, USA - OP-RAMG-01 (SPADES assembly) (version 2) | ecosystem: Environmental > Aquatic > Thermal...
GTCCCCCTTCGGGGGGGGGGGGTAGATGGAAACAGGAGGGTGCGCCGGGTTTGTGAAAACAGGGGCGCCCGCCGGGCGGGAGGCCCCCCCCCCCGGGGCGGGGCCTGCTCCTCCAGGGGTGGGGACTTATCCGCTGGCAAGAGGGAGGTAATGACCACCAAATTCCCGCTGTATTCCATGCTGCGTGGCAAGCACCTGATGGGAGGATAGGAGTAGTTCTTGCAAATTGGACTACTGAAGCTCAGGAACTATGTATTATAGATGAACGCCTAGGTGATAAAGTTCTGGAAACTATTTCTTCTTCAGACGGTTTAGAATCCAAAATGCTGGTTAGCGAAAATGGTAGTTTTCACGTAACTCTGCCAGGATTGAGCTGCATCTTACTTGAGCGCGCGCTAGCCTGAGAAAAGATACATAGGGGAAACGCGAGAGGAGGGACCTCATGAATCATATCCTTGCGAGGCCCTGAAGCGAGAGAACGGGAGCGGATTTTAGAAGATCCATGGGTCAGGATAGTTGGACTCGGATTTCTTATGAGCCTCATAAGTAACATGGTGACTCCTTACGCACAAATATTGGCTCCTGTAATTGGTTTTTTTCTTATGGTATACATCATCCGGAAATATAAAAAGAGTTAAAACAACAGTCCTTCTTCCATCTTCATAACGCGCAAATAGTCCCTACAGGCATTTGTGACGACGGCACCATCCTCCACCACCTCCTGCCACCACGAGACGGTCTTCATGCTTTTCCAACGCTTATCTATATTTCGTGGCAGTTCTGATCGTTGATATCTGTGTCGATTATTAAGTAAATCATACTCCTGTCTCAATAAGACGAAATTATTAATTCGGCTTTCATTCTATTGCTCTACAAGCAATGTCCGGTGAGATGGACGGTGGAAGCGAGGAGGGCTCTGAAAAACGCACCAGGGCAGTCCTCGGGCTAGTCTACACCGATGAAAAGGGCCAGCTGGGCCACCTGTGGAGCCAAAGCATGACCTTCGACCTCAGGGGGCACGACGTGAGGCAAGTAGTCGGAACTTGGGTGGTGAGGGCAGGTGGTTTCGTCGGCAAGGACTGCAGCGGAAGGGTGACGCTCAGGCTGAATCTGAAAGACGAGCTCCGCTTGGAGGTCGAAGGTCTTGAGGGCTGTAAGACGATTTTGGTAAAAGACGCCTACTTCACGCTTGGCTCCAGCGGCCCAATGCTGTGGATGGTGCTGCCGGGCGACGAGGTGCTCAGGTTCGAGATAGGGTTGGACGAGACCGGTAGAAAGCTACGCCCTGAGCTGAAGATCTTACGCGGTGGTCGATTTTGCAGCGTTAGCTTCCTCAATTACATTCCCGAACTCAATTACTACTACGAAGATAGAGAGTTTACCTTGAGGGGTTTGTTGCTGGTCGAGTACGCGGACGGTAACGGTAAGCGCCTCTCGCTCCTGACCACAGGGTGGGCACTTGCCCTGGGTTTGCCAAAGGACCTACGGGAAAAAGTGGCTAAGAAGATAATTGGGGACGGCAAGCGTATTAAAATAGACCTAAGGACTTGGGGGATTCCTGACGGTAAGACCCACTTGAGCATACCGTTCGACAAAGTTGTTGAGGAACTTCTGCAAAGGGAAATACTCCGGAAGCTGCTCGAGGATCCGGAGCATGTCACGCTCGTCCTAGAGGCGATGGGATTCTTCAGGGAAATAAGCTACCAGCTCTTGTGCGTTAAAAAGCCTCTCGTGGAGGCCCAGAAGCCTCCGGATTTGCTCATGGAAGACCTGATCGGGAGGGAGGTGATCGTGGAGTGTAAGCGCGGAGATGAAGTTGATGTCGAAGACGACAAGAGACAAGCCAAAGGCTATTTTGCGCATGCGAGCTTGCACAACGGCAAAGTGATATACTACTTCGGAGGTGATGTTACGAGCCAGGGCGCCAAGGAATTGCTTAAGCACGTCCTGAAGCTGCACGAAGAGCATCCCGAAGTGGCTTTTGAAGTCCACGTAGCTAAAGAGTTTAAGAGCGTCGAGGAGGTTAAAGCTATAGTGGGAGGTTGAGGAAGTGAACATTTCTATCTTTAATGGTACATATACCTAGGAAATAAGTGACCTCATTTTCGATGATACGGATTCGATTTTTAATCTTCTTCTACAAATCTCCCTGCCATGAGTTGTTTTAGCAGTTTGATCTCTTCGGCCAAGGCAATGTACAACTTGGGCAATGTAAGCGAGATGTTATGTTCATCAAAGCCAAGAGCCATCAGGATTGCTTTGTCGATTTTTTCCCTTACGCTGAATTCTTGTTCTAGTTGTTCTAGAATTGAAGGGAACCTTACGTCCTTGATCCCATCAAAGACATCCAACAATTTGCCTATTGTGCCCCTTTCAATGTTTTCAAAGTCTGGAACCAATGCTTCCTCTAGTGCATATTCATCGAGTTGCAAGAAAGCACCTCTCGTCTCCTTTCTAGTTAGTAAAGTTTGAAGTAGGTTGATGGTGCTGTTGAACCACAGGCAGAGCAGTTTAGCCTCATCGTCTTTTACGTCCACCGACCAGGCAACTCCTGGAGGGGCAAACGGAACACTCGAATAGAATGCGAGGAGACAGGTTCCGGAGGCAGAAACATCCGTGCGTCTCACCAGTGCCAGACGGCTCGTCCTGTCCTCAACATAAGTTCTCCAGCTGTTCCAAAAGCCTGAGTGTATTTTCATTTTCTCCATGCCAGCGGCAAGAAACTCCCGTGCATCTGGAAAGTCAGCCACGGCCACGTAATCTAATTCCCTAGTGATGTCGATAGCGTTAACAAGAGAAACGCGCCTTAGTGCGGGTTTGAGTGCCCGAAGTGGTATGCTAAGCTTCCGTTGTGTGAACCTGTTTTCAGCTAGTATAGTCCTTCCTTTGACCTCGCTCACGGTCCACACGTCGCTCGTTTTGATTGCTCTTTCTCTTCGAGAAATGGTCAAATTCTGGACCTTTCCACCCCTCCTTGACTCTATTCCTTCCATAGCCTTCGCGTTTGACTGATGCAGCAAATGCTGAAACGGAACTAGTTTGTCCCCTGCCTTCTGAACGACCCTATCCCAATAGTCTGTAAGCCATCTGTTCTCGAAGGCTATAAGCGGAAACAGATTATGGGCTTTCTCTCTGAGGCTCTCTTGGGGAACATGGTAAACAACCATCGACTCATTTTCTAGTATTTCCGTCGACGGTTCTAACGCAAACCGTCGGATCTGGTCAGCTAGTTTGTAAGCTTCCTCATGACTTCTTGGAATGATTTTCAACGTTACAACCGTGCAGAGCCTCCCACCCTTTCTCACAGCCTTATCAGGAGGACGCTTTCTAGCCACTAACAGTATTTCCCTGAATTGAGCTGCTTCTGAGAACGCAGCACGGTGCCAAGTCGTGATGATGAACTCAATGTCATAACGCTCGGTAAGAAACTCCCTTATACCATCGCAAGATGTTATCCTGAGTACGGTTGCTGGCAGAACTAGGGCCATCCTCCCTCCATCATCGAGGAACCTATCAGCCAACAATATGAAATACCCATAGTAGCCGAGTTGGCCGTGAAGGCAGTCCCTGTATTCGTCAGCAAATCTGTTGTAGAGGACCTGTTTGTACTCCTCGGGTATTCTCTCCTGTCTGGTGAAGGGCGGGTTCATGATAACGACATCGTACCTACCGAGGTCGATCTCTTTGGGTGCTTCATCGCCGAGGCGCACCACGCCTTTATCCCTTTTCTCTGGGAACATGAAGTAGGTGAGGTACGAGGGGGCGGCAGCCGCAACGGTGGGTATCTTGTCTCCGGGTTTCAAGACCGTGGAATCGTAAACCGCAACCTGAACCCTGTTCGTAAAGTATTCGGGCGACTGTAGGGCTAAGTGGCACGCCGCAACGTTTGCCGCAAAGGGCATTACATCGACACCTAACAGCTCCTCCTCCACGAACCTACGGTGGTCTTCTGGGGTGAACGGCCTGTCGAGCAGGCTCCTCTTCCTTCTGTAGGCTGCCACGAGAAGCCCTCCGCTTCCAACGGCGAAATCTGCCACCTTTGCATCTGGCGAGTCTATCGACAGAGATGCGAGCAGTTCCGCAGCGAGGACGTTAGTGTAGAAGGCCGCTATACCCTTCCTCGTCTCAAATGGTATGAGGTCATGAAAAATCGTGCCCAGCAAGTCCCCTCCGACCTTTTCAGGGCTGAGCCCCTCGATGACGTTGACCATTGTCCTTACTTGGTCAACGAACTCGGGAGGAATGAGCGATGCTATGTCGTAGGAAAAAACGGTCCTATAGTCGACGTTGAGCACCCTCTTGAAGTAGTTGTTAAGGTCCTTGGGCTTTTTTATGCCGTCGGGATCTATTTCCTCGAACTCGCCGCCCCGCCTTCTGGAGAGTACATGGTAGAACAACAACTGGTTCAACAAAAGGTAAGCTGCCGCGGACTTCAATTCCTCAACAGGGTACTCTCTTTCCTCCTCGTACTGCAGTATGTTCTTGAAGACATCCTTGCCTCCGAAGAACTCTTCCAGGTCACCGCTCTTCAGGTTTCGAAGTCCATTGGCGATATAAGCAACGGACTCCCTGAGCATCTTCATTATATAATCAATGCTCGGCTCAACATGTTCAGGTGGTGCAAGGATGTGTTCTGCTAACGTCTTCGCTATGTCTCGCAAATTGCCCTCGTAGACTTTGAAGGGACGCGCGTCTTCTGGCGGGAACATCGCCACCAATTTCAACTTAGATCTCGCAGCCAGAGCCTTAACGGTCTCCGTGGGCATTGGCTCTGTGAGTTGCTCAGGGTACAGAACGGCGAAGCCACCCTTGATTCCCAAGATTCTGTAATGCTTCAAGTAGTCGTTCTGAACCTTGGCGACAGCATTTATTAGGTCGCGCTCGCTGAACTTCGCCTCAACCGGATAGGAGCCGGCATTGAGACAGAGCAAATCCGGTTCCCTCGAACCCACTGGAGTTGTTATCCTCGGCAGCAACTCAACCTTGACCCCGAGCCTCTGCAGCTCATCCCTGAGGAGCGAGCTTATCGTGTTCTCTGTCGCCTTGGGTATCATGCCTTTCTATACGGTCGAACGCATACTAAGATTATTAATGTTTTAGCGAGCACTATTGGCCACATTGAACGAAGTCGGTTTTTACGAAGTCCCTATTTCTTATTTATACGCGCGCGCAATTTGGTCCATTGTACTTCATGTGAATCTTTTTAACGCTTTCCTAACTTTAACGTCCCACGATCCTCTGATTCTGTTTAACAGTTTTCTCACCGTATCTTGAACGTCGTTTTATGAAACAACACTTAGTTCATTTTCTACTTCAGTTTGCTGATTAGGTTTAAATAATTGGCAAATATTTTTGTGTCGCAAGCGAGTAGATAATGTCTGAGAAGAGAATTAGGTTCGGGTTAATAGGTTGTGGGAATGTCTCAAGAATTTACCTTGAATCCATCAAAAGGAATCCGAATACACAACTTATAGCTACCTGTGATGTCGTAGAAGAGCGCGCTAAAGCTCTTATGAAAGAGGGTAATGCAGAGGCTTTTTACCTAGATTATAATGAGATGCTGGAGAAAGCCAAAATTGATGCCGTGATAATTATTACTAGCATAGACTCCCATGCAAAAATCGCAGCAGAGGCTGCAAGGGCCGGCAAACACATGCTTATCCAGAAGTCAATGGCCACAAGCCTTAAGGATGCCGATGAGGTGGTCAGATCAGTAAGAAAAGCAAGGGTCAAGGCAGTTGTTGAACCGAGTCCTCATCTAAGCCCATGGAACCAAAGGGCCAAAAAACTCATAGAGGATGGGGCTATAGGAAAAGTTTGTTATGTGCATGGCATTGGTTCTATTTGGGATCCGGGTGCTGCATGGTATTACATGAAAGAGCACGGAGGGGGACCAATATTCAATATGGCAGTTTACCCCGTTTCAAATATGACTTTTATCTTAGGTCCTGTAAGACGGGTAACTAGTATGGCAACTTTTTCCATTCCTGAAAGAGAAATAAATGGAAGTAAAGTCAAGATTACAGCAGAGGATAATACTATCACGTTATTAGATTTTGGAAGAGGAGTGCTTGGATGTGTAGAATCTAATTATGTGACTCGATTCCTACCGTCTGATATGTTCTTCGAGGGATATTGCCGGTTTCATGGTTCTGAAGGAACCATAATAGTTTCACGAGATATGGGGGTCCAGCTCGCTAGCAATGATAAAACATATTGGGCCTATGACAATCCTGGTTGGTTTAAACCAATAGTACAGATTAAAGCCTTCGGAAACTGGGCTGCAAGTTTCTGGTATTATTATGCCTCAATAGACCATCTGGTGGAATGCATTCTTGCTGACGAAGAACCTTTGCCCAATGTTGAGTGGGGACGACATGTCACAGAAATTCTTGAGAAGTCTGTCGAATCCGCAAGGCAAGGTAAAACTTTAAACCTACGTACTAGTTTCTAAAACTCCAGAGAACAGACAACAAAAAATTCTCATCAAACGACGGGATGTAGGGGGCTCTAATTTTATTATTTCGAAATTGTCATGATCGACCCGCCTATCCAGCCTATGAACCACCACACGCACAGGGCCATAATTACGCCTATCGCTAATAACCTACGCATTTTTCAACAGAGTTCTTCAAACTGGCGTTAGAGAGACCGGAAGAGATCTCGGTTGAGTTCCACAACGAAGAGCTCTTGAAGATATGTTGCGACCTCTACATTACCACTGTCGATCTATTCTTTTCTACACTAATCCTCTCATTCCCGAAGATGAGCAGCTCACTGAAAGAAATCGCGAAGCGGTGGGAGGCGAACTTGAACATAAAGCTTGCCATAACGGAAAGAATCCTGAACACACTTGAAAAGGCGAGCAGTCAATAATCTATGCGTTGCAATTCCACTCTCGCCAACTTTTCACTTTTGGCCAATAGATGTCTGAGCAAACTTTAAGCCTATTTGTCAAGCCTCGCAATTCGCTAGCGGTTAATAGGCGCTTTAAAAACCCTCAGTATAGCGCGCACATCAGGCCCAAGGTACTTGAATAGAAGTTTGTTTAGTCTCAGTCGTATTTCCCGTACAGGTAGAACCTCACGTCAGGATGCCTGTGGTGCAGCTCGCGTATTATCGACAAACGCGTGCTCCATTCCTTGCTCTCGGAGTTCACGTACTCTATGAAATCATCGACCCTGACCTCGATCGGAGGCACTACCTCGCCCTTTGCCCTGTACATGCCCTTCTCAGTGTCCATCAGATGCCTCCTAACCATCTCCCTGTCCTGGGGGTCATCCTTGGATAACAGTTTCCCCTCGGAGAGGCGTCTCATCTCTCCCTGCACCTCCTCTAGGTCCAAGACCTCTGGTGGCCAAATGACCCTTGTGCCACCGACCTCGCACCAACCTTCCGCAAAGGGCCTTAGCCGTTCGTACCGCCTGAGCGTCCTCGCGCCCTTTACCCTCTTTCTCAGGTATCTGTAAGCGCCGACGAGCATCCTGCTGCGCTCCCTGTCGAGGCTGATGAAAAGCCAAAAACGCTCGAACGGCGTGTAGAAGGCGGGTAGCTCGTAGTTCCTCTTGAGCTCGAGCGCAGTGTAAGCTATCGCGGGTACGTACTTTATTCCCTTGTAAAGCATGAACTTGAGAACATCGTCTATCATCCCTCCGCTAATCACACCTGACTCATCACAGGCTCTCTCGAACTCCTCCACGACTGCCCAAGGGACACCCTCCGCCAGTATGATGTCTAAGTAATATTCTGTCAACCAGGCTCACCTACTCCTCAACAATATTTCCAACCTTCTCGAAGCTCTCAAGCTCCTCAGTGACATGTTATGCTACCTAATCGAATTCAACATAAAACCAGAACCTCGTGTCGGGGTACCTGCGGTGGATTTCTGTGGCCCTCCCCAGCAATAGCCCTAGCCTTCTTATGCGGTTATTAAGAAGACCAATCCATCGGTCAACAATTACCTCGATCGGTTTCCTTTTCTCCTCATCTGGCAGCCATTTGATGGCCAGTTCCACTATTCTTCTGTCCTCCTTGCTTTCTTTTGACAATAAATCTCCGCTTACAAGTATTTTTATCTCGTCCTGCACCTCCTTAACGTCCAAAACCTCGGACGGCCAGAAAGCCCTCTTGGCTATGTAGTTATCTACTTCATGGCATTTGGTCCTAACCCAAACCTTCACCTTCTGCCTCAATCGGTTATATATCTCCCTTGTCTCGCCCTCCTCTGAAGGCCGAAGATCACGAGCAGTTTGTAAGATCGTCGCTATATTTTTCAAACCCTTCTGCCACATGACATCTGGTTCGCCTATGCCGTACTCGTGTTCATAAAATACCTGCTCACCAAGGTTCCTTAACTCATTTTCAATGTCCGAACCACTTCCCCACTTGTAACAAATGGAAATGTAGTAGTCACCCATTCCCTCAGCCTCCCACTATTACTTTGACCTCTTCGATGCTCATAAGCTCCCCTTTTATATAGATCTCTAGCGGCACATTAGATTGCTCATGTAGCTCTATAGCACACCGCACATAGTCTTTCGCCCCTAGGCCAGTGATGTCGCTTCCGATGTATAGCCTTACCTTACTACCATGCGATTTTGAGTAAGCGAAGTAGTCCTCTATCTGCCCTCTTCTATATTGATCAAAAGTAAGCTCGTTTCCATGTTTGCACTCTATTAGTGCCTCGATTCCATTCTGGTCTCGAGTCATTACATCAACGATTCTTCCCACTTCCTTGAGTGACTTTTCTACCCCGATTACTTCCTCACCCTTATTTCTGAAGAAGTATATGGCTTCGATCTCGAGCAGGGTATGCTCAGGATTATTGGAAAGTTTACCAAGTGCTCCCTCGGGAATCTCACCTGTTGTGCTTAGAACTTTATATGCGGCCCACCTTTGGAGTCAAAGTACTGTATCGTTAACAAATTTCTCAACGTAATCGCTCGTCCCTCGTAATAGTAGTTCTCTATCTCGGGTGTGTACTCGAGCAGGGTCAAATCGTAGAAGGTGTTACCCTTCTGGATCTTGAGCTTCGAGCAGTAAAGCCTACCCTGTTTGTCCACGTTTACTTGTATGCTGAGGACCTCGCCCCCGAGCAGGGGCATCTTAAGGTTGGCATAATCCTGTGAGCTGAGTTCGAAGGATGGCCCGTTGACGGGTATCCACTCGAGGTCCTCGACGCCCTCGACCAAAAGCCTATAGCCGCCCTCGCCCGAAACCAGCCTCACGCCAGCACCTCCGAGCTCGCTCGCGCTCATGCCTTCCATCTTGACGACGTAGAGCCCTAGGATCTCGCTGGCCGGTTGTTTCCTGAGGTTGTACTCCAAGCTCGTGCTCCAGAGGTGGTGCACCTCGCCGTCCTCGCCGACGTAGACCAGGCCGACGACAGCCCTCCCCGCTGCCAGCTCGCCCTTGAGCCTCTCGAATCCATCCTTGCCCAGAATCACCTCGAGAACCTCGCCAACCTTCTTCGTCTGCTGGCCAGGTTCGACCTCTATGAACCTGTCCCTGTTCCCCAGGTAGTAGGTTACGTCGCCCGGTATGTTCCTCGCCATGACGAGGTACGCGGTCCTCTTCCCATACTCGATACCCAGGAGCCTAACCGCCTCACCGCCTGCGCCGTCGTCGAAGTGCCTGAGGCGAAGGCCGATCACGTTATAGTAGCGGATGCTTCCTTCCTCCACGTCCACCAGGCTGAGCTTCCCCTCGTCCGTGAGCCTGAACGTGCACTCTTTACCGTCGACGTCCGTCAGCTCGAACTCCAGGTTCCAAAGAAAATGAAAATGGGATTCCAGATTACGGTGAAATCGACAGGCGAACATTAAAGGAATTGAGACAGTGCATCAACAAGGCATCCGTTATTTTCCAGCAGGGGGTTTTCTCCGACGAGGATATCGGTTGCATTTTAGGAGCACAGGTGGGAAAGTATTACAAACACGCATCGATGTTCGGTGAAAGGGCGTGGTTAAGAAAGGGTAGGCAGATAGATGTCGTCCTCTGGGATGAAGGCAATGGGTGGTACACCATCTTAGCCATACTCCCCCACTCCAGGAGCCTTTACGAATGCGCCAAAAATCCAATCCAATAGCACAGCGCACGCTTTCAATTGAAAGGAAACAGTTCCTTAAGGATATGCCTCCTCAAAATTCGTGACACTACAGAAAAAGTCTATTTTAGTACCAAAATTAAGAGATAAGGCCAATTTTTCCGGACAGTTAGACTTTACATAATTCGCATTCCCTCGGGAAATTTGGATTATCCCCCGATTCTCTCGCTCCGAGTAGCAAAGCGGACCTTAAAGCGAGATGGTAATAGCGCGCGCTGTTTGAAAATTGTTGAGGGTGACGAACAATATGTATCCGCCTAGGATTGGTGCAGTTACCCTTCCAACATATGTTGCTGAAGAGAAAAGGGAGATACGTTCTCCTCGCATAGTTGGAAATAGTTTACTTAAAATGAATAAGTGAGCCGCTGTAATTTATTTCTGTTGTCTGGTGCCGGTTCCAATTGAAACATCTCAAGTATTTTTGGTTGTCCTAAGGTTTGCTATTCCAGCATGATATTTCATTTACCATCTTCATTTGAAATGATAAGACGTTTTACCTCGTTCACAGCCTCATCTACAGACCCGGCTATTTTGTAGAGCCGGAATTCGCCGGGCCGCATGTACATATATCTCTTAAAGTTTTCAATGAGGGTTTTCCAGAACTCTCCAAAAAGGATTATGGGCCTTTCCTGGCCGGCGCGAATTCTGGACGCAGCCCAAGCCATGCCGAACTCAGATATTGTTCCAGTTCCTCCCCTAAAGACTATGTGGATATCGCTCAATATTAGCAACTGTTTCGTCCGTTCAAAATAGTCTGATGTCACGATTTCTTCATCGAAGTTGTTTTGGGGATCCCTTCCCTCGAAATGTGAATGAGGTATTTCTGGATAGTACGTTACTCCTACAACTTTTCCTCCAACTGATTTTGCGCCTTCTGTTGATGCCCTCATAACACCGGGTCCTCCGCCATTGTAGATCGTCAGACCCATTTGCGCTATATACTTAGCCGTCATGTAGGCGTCTACGTAAGTCTGGTCTCCCGGCTTAAAGTCGGCTCCACCCAAGAACGCTACTGACCTATACCTTTTCACAACGTTCACCTTATCGGAAATCATTAAAGTTCTTGGAATTTATTAATATTTATTAATCAATTAACTCTTATTTAGTCTTGTAGCACAGCATGGGAATTAGATGTTATGTTCTTCCATGTATGTTGGTGCGCTCACTTCCCATCCGCCCTTGGATTGGATGTAGTTCTCTAAGCTCAAGATTGATTCTTCTTCGCCGTGAGTCAAGAAAACATGCTTCGGCGGAGATTTGAAGTTGTTGATCCAGCGGTGCAGGTCGTCCATGCCTGCGTGGGCGGAAAAGGCATCGATCTTTTCTATCTTCATCCGCACTGGGTAGAACTGTCCGTGGATTCTGACGGGAGAAACACCGTCCAAAATCTGGCGTCCCAGCGTTCCTGCTGCTTGGTAACCCACAAATAGAAGCGTAGATTCCGGACGGGTTATGTTCATGGTTAGGTGATGTTTAATTCGTCCTCCCGTAATCATCCCCGAGCCGGCCATGATTATGGCTGACCCTTTTATCAGGTTGACCGCTTTGGACGCTTCAACAGATTCGACGAGCTTCAGCCCCGGAAACTCAAATGGGGATCGACCATCATTAAAGAGACCGAGTGTTTCTTTGTCAAGGTATTTCTTGCACCGTTCAAAGACTTTCGTGATTTCGACAGCCATGGGGCTGTCGAGAAAAGTTACAATATATGGGATCCTTTCCGCACTCGCTAAACGGTTAAAATGATACAGAAGTTCTTGGGCACGCTCAATGGCAAAGGTTGGGATGAGGAGATTTCCGCCTGCCTTTATCGTGTTGTTGACGATCTTGCAGAGTCGTTCATCGATGTCTTGGGGTTTTTCATGGTTGCGGTTTCCGTAGGTGGACTCCATGATCACGTAATCTGCTCGATCAAAAACAGTGGGATTGCCGAGAAGAGGCTTATCCCATTGACCAATATCCCCAGAGAAGACGATGTTTCGTGACCCACTCTCATCTTGAACGATGATCTCAATCATGGCTGAGCCAAGGATGTGACCAGCATCGTGGAAACAAACTTTGACTTGGTCATTCAACGGGAGATAGTCTTCGTAGGCAACGTCTTTTAGTAGATGAAAACACTTCTCGGCATCCTGAACTGTATACAAGGGGATTTCTGGGTAAGGTCCCTTTCGGCCTTCTTTATCATGGCGTTTTTTCTTGAACGCGGCATCTTCCTCCTGCATTCGAGCAGAATCCAAAATCACGATCGGAAACAGCTCTTTGGATGCAGGGGTCAGCAGGATGTCTCCGGCAAACCCTTCCTTGACAAGCTTAGGAATAAGCCCAGAGTGGTCTAAGTGAACATGGGTGAGGAGGAGATACTGGATCTGGTCTGCAGGAATGGGGAAGCTCCTCCAGTTTCTGTAAGAATAGTCACGCTCCTGAAACAGTCCGCAATCGACAAGAATCTTCAATCCGCCAGCTTCCAGAAAGTAGCTTGATCCTGTCACTTGACGCGTTGCACCCAAAAATTTTATTTTCATCAACTTCCTCACGTTGGTATTTTTTTGCTTCCGGCCTTTTTAGCCTTTCGTTTCATTAGCGCGCGCTCATAATTTTCATCCTTTTCCTGCTAAATTCATACCACAGATCCCGAATCTGATGATAAAGCGTTTCAGTCAGAGAAATGAAACGGTATTTGATCCATTCTGTGGCTCTGGGACTACTTTAGTAGGAAACTACTTGAGAGGAATAGTTTAGGCGTTGACATACATCCCTTGGAAGTCTTTATGACGAAGGTTAAAACTACGAAAATTCCTGACTACGAACTGAAGAAATCGATGACCTTCTTGAAACCACAGAAAGGAGAGTTGACGCCTTTGTAGCGAAAAATCAGAAATGGAAAACATTTCTTGCTTTTACTGAAGAGCTGGTAAAACCCCTGAGGCTCTGAAGAGCGTCGAGGAAGGCAATCTTTCATTTTTCTTTCTAACGTCATTCGACGTATCCCTCACGTCAAGTGGGCTCATCACGATGTTCGTATTCGGGTGGTACGCGTTTCGCGATATAACGGTGGGAGAGAGCGCTGAAATAGTTGCTGTCAAACCCTTCATGGGATACGTTCTGGAGAAGCTTAAAGAAGTATTAGGAGGTAAAGTGGATGCGGAGGTCATAAGAAGTTACAGGAAATGCTTCTTCGAGCATCCGGGAGCCTTTTTAGGCCATTTCTGAAGACGAGACAGCGCGTTCTCAGAAGCGTAATGCTCTGGTTCAAATATCATATGCTACGGTGGGTTATAGATGTTGATGATCTTTCCGATGTAATCCTCAGCGGTGACCAAATACGATGGGGAGCCACGTTGCTGTCCCCCTTGGTCCTCAGCCCCTCTTGCGTTACCTCCACGATTCTCGCAACGATGAGGGCATCTCTTCTTGGCGCTCTGTATAATATTATGTCGCCAACCTTAAGCTGTTCAAAGGGGAAATCAACATAGGAGACGGTAGCGCCCTCCTTGATAGTCGGCTCCATGCTCGAATCAATAACTACTACGAACTTCTCTCCTCTAACCATGGGGAAAGGTACGGAATGGGCACGAGGTACCCTATCGTTACAACGGCAACAGCGGTCAGAACCACGGTCAAGATCCAGAACTCTATACTTTTGATGACCGCCTCATGCTTTTTGATCCATGTTAGCGCGTGAATATTAGGTTTTTCAGCGTGTGTGATAGTGCTAGAAAAGGCTCTCGGCCGCGCGCTAATTGTTAGTGACGGTCAAAGTTGTTAAATTTTAGCAGAAGCGGATAAAGTCTTCAGGGTAGGGGAGCGTCTCGTCTCCGAAGATCGGGTCAGCTTCATTAAAGTAATTCAGACTTTTATCGAAGAGATCGTTTAACGCTCCTTTAAAAACTCCGTTTTGCTCGATAGAGCCCCAAGCATATTCGCGCGCTAGAGTACAAAGGGTTGTTGAAAAATATAAGACATGGGCTAACCAGCTCTTTGAAGCCCTACTAGAATAAAACACACGTGATTGCAAAAACACCATACTCTAGCGTATTCCATCCAACTAGTCTCCCGTTGAATATTAACTCACAGTGCGCGCGAAACATTTAAATTCTGATATATTAAAACCTTTAAAAGTGAGGCATGTGACGCAGAAAACCCTTGCATACGCAAGCGTCACGGAGGAGCTTTCGAAAAAATGTGGCGAAAAATTTGTGGTTGAAGCCCACTACGCAGCGAAGAAAGGCGTCGAAAACGTTGCAAACTTTTTAGGCGGCTGTGGAGCCGGACGCTTATACTGTGCGATAGAGCCTGACGGCGACATTAAACCATGCGTGTTCTTCTCAACAAACAAAGACACCATTTTAGGCAACGTGTTGAGGGATAATTTTGAAGAAACATGGGACACCGACCCGCTACTTTGGAAGCTTCGCATAAGAGAGGATATGGAAACCTACGTTGTAAACGGCGAAGAAGTCGGTTGTGGAAAATGCCCAGATAAATACATATGTGGAGGGTGCCGTGCAAGAGCTTACAGCTACTTCAACGGAAACATGAAGGCGCCCGACATCGGGCGCATTCGCAATAAACTTCTATGGGAAAAAGTTACGAATAAACGATGATAGCAGTTCTGCTGTTACTTCAAAAGGAGATATTAGATGCAACATTATGTTCAAGGAATGGCCAGCATTTTCATACCTGTTTATGAGGGGTCAGATCTTTTAGCCGAGCTTCTAGAAACTTTAACAAATGATACATATGAGAAGAAAGAGATCACTGTTATAATCGACAACCCTAATATGAAATCGGTGGAGGTTGTAGAGAAATATCGGGACAAAGTGATCTTCATCCTTAATAACTGCAGAATTGGAAAAGTGAATGCCCTAAATAACGCCGTAAAAACCTCTAAGGGTGAAATTTTAGTTTTCCTCGACTCAGACGTTAAAATTGGAAATTCAAGCTTTTTAGACGATATAACAAGAGAAATGGATGGATTTGATATCCTCGACGTGAAAAAAGGAATTGTAAGAGACTCTTTCATAGCAAGGATGGTTAACTATGAATATCTCAGCTTTAACTTTGCAAATTACCTGCATTCGAAGATTGTGAAGAGATGCTTTGGCATTAACGGAGCCGCTTTCGCCATAAAAAGAGAAACCTTTGAAGAGGTTGAAGGCTTCTCAAAAGAAGTTTCAGAGGATTTAGACATAGCGGTTAAAACTCTTTTAAAGAATAAAAAGTTCAAGTACACCGAAAAAGTTGAAGTCTACACAAGGGCTCCCTCAAGTTGGAGAAGGTGGCTTTCTCAAAGAAAAAGATGGGGAATAGGTGCCGGTTTATGGCTTAAGCACCGCTGGAGAAAACTACTTAAATACGCGAAGAAATACCCGCATGTTATTGTGCCAAGCATCCTCATTCTATTTCCAACGTTAATTCCAATGCTCCTCAACCTCGTCCTCTCTAATTTCTTAGGCTACAAAATTCTAGACCTCGCTTTAATGCTCTTAGCGACAAAGTTCAACTTCTTAATCCCACTTTTGTTTTCAATCTCAATGGTAATGGTTCTAATCACAAGCATATTGAACTTCTTCGTAAGCTTCCTAATTTTTTCCCTCCTCTTCTACGCTGCATCCAAAAAGCTAAAACTGCACTTCAACATTTTAGAATTCCTAATCTATTACTTTTTCTACCAACCACTAGCCTTCTTCATGCTAATAGTGGGCCTAATCACGCCGTTCTTATATTCAAATTATAACCTGGACTGGAAAATCTAATCCGTTTATCAAGCGCGCGCTTCGTTTTTAAACAGCGCCGCCCCAGAGGGGTGAAAGCATGAACGCGCCCGAGCTGCTCTTCCTGCTCGCGTGGCTCTTTTGCCTCGTGGTCGCAGCCATAGTAATTGTGTACATCGCGCTGTCGCGCGTAAGGAAGTGAGCACAGCTGAGCTGCAGAGAGTGGCTCATAGGGCTAGCTTCCGCGCGCTTAGGGTGCGCGGAAGGGAACAGTATTCTAGCTGAAGACTTGGTGATGGACTTTAAATCGCATCCTGCAGAAACAGGTCCCGTAACTATAAGATGGCGCGCGGAGCGCCATCTGACCGGTACGTCAGCCCGAGGCTTACAGAGGCGACGAACGGCACCGCCGTCTAGACATTTGCAAAGGCACCAGTTCGTCGAACGTTACGTCACTCTATCCGAGGAGCACGCGGTCAGTCCGTAAAGGCGGTGCGCGCTAGCGCATAGGGGATATGGGGTTGCCAGAAGAGCCTCAATTGTTTTTCTCTCCTTCTCTCCAGCGAAGCTGTCTGAGGCTATTACACTTGATGCCATAAGGGGGATTATTAGGAAAAATGGAGTTGATTCTTCTTAAAAGGGTTGATGAAGCGTTACAAGAGCTTGGCAGCTATTATAGTGTCGATGTTCCACGTTTAAAAGTTGGAATGCCTACGAGGTATCGCAGTAAAGTTGGATGCTACGTTTCAAAAACTAAAACTATCTGTGTTGTGAACCAAGAAAAACTTGGAGATCCTTTTGTTATTCTCCATGAATTCTATCATCATCTCCGAGCACAGGATGGAAAGCGTAGGAGAACAGAAAAGAACGCTAATAAATTTGCGCTGGAATTTATCGAGGCATTTAAAAAAACAGTGAATAGGCTTTATAAGCCTATGCTGTTGATTACGCCGCCTGAGTTGCCGTCGATGACGAGAATTATCTTCCTTCCCTTGTGGTCGTATTGAGCGAACCATATTGGCGCGTAAAGCAGCTCAGTTTCTGTAACATCGACATCTGTGTGAAGTTGCTGGATTATGTGATACTGGGCGTGCGCCTTCTCTGACTGTAATTGGTCTGCAAGGGCTTTCGCCTGATATTTAGCTGCTTCTTCGCCTACGTCTCCGTTCAGGATTTTTATGCCTTTTGGAATTTTGGAAACGTCAAATAACATCCTTTCATGTAAATCGAATTGATAGCTTTTTGGCTGATACTCGTTAAACGCTTTGACAGCCACAATAGCTAAGTTGTAATTGTTGCTCATTTGATATGCCCTTTGCGCACCCGCTTGGCCGGGTCCCATCATTGTGCCAAGCATGGCCCCAGCAAGTAAAGGACCAGCCATGCCCGCTCTGCGCCTTCTGCCGCTCATGGCGGAGCCCATAACGCCAAAAAGAGCAGCGGTAGTCGCAATTTCTCCAACCTGAACTGCAACATCGCTAGCGACAATTGAAGTTCTCGCCGAAACTGAGACAATCCAGTATGGAACATAGCTTAAATTCAGCTCCTCAAGCTTTGAGTCTTCGTGAAGATGCCTGTGCAACAGCCCTCTGTCCATTAAACTACGAATCTCAGCTACTACCTTGTCTTGTTCTGCCAGTTTAAGCGGCAGCATTGTTTGCTTATTTATGCTTTTCCAACCATCGCCTCCTAATATTACGGCGGTTCCACAGTACTCGCAACTTATAACCATCTCACCAAATTTTGGCGAAATTGGGGCGCCGCAGTTGGGGCACTTAAGCGACTTAGCCTCCAAAGAAGCTATGACGGGCGTTGATGAAGCTTGCGACGCGGAAAGAGCGGAAATCCTAGCTCCGCACTTCATACAGAACACTGCATCATCTGGAAGCTGCGCACCACATTTAGGACAATACAAAGCTATCACACCTTTTACTTCAATAACAATCGACTGCCAACAGAGCATATATAAAGAAATTGTTGAGCGCGCGCTAAAATTCTATTAAGACCTGAGGGCATACGCAAAGGGAGGTTTGGCCACTTAAACCTCGATCCCTTAAATCTCTTGACCTATGATGGAAGGGAGAGGTCTCGTCAGCGGCGTAAACAAGAACGTTAGTGTCAAAGGACCTCAGCCGCTCGTGCGATCTCAGCGTCTTTGCATCCTTGACCCGCGAATGTGGCCAAGCGGGCGCTACAAACTGGAGAAGGATGTGAGTCACACCCATGTACGTTTGATCTCTTTCATCATGTTAAAATGAGGGTCATCGGAAAGCACTTTTGCCTCCCTCTTAACCGCGATTGAGGCTATTATGCAGTCGCCCATCGGGATGTCCCTGTACCGGCATTTGAGTAACCCTGCCTCCTTGGCTACATCAGGTGTCAACTCCTCGATTTGGAGGCCGCTTCTCAAAATGGATAGGCAACGTAAGTTTGCTTCTTCCTTGCCCTTTTTCTCGCACGTGATTCTAGTAACTTCTCCCAATACCAGTGTGGGTATTATTCCTTCAGAGCGTCGCGCAAGCTCCCTCAGCTTCTTAGAGGTCTTCGCCTTCATGCCGGGGTCGTCGGAATAGAAGTGCTCTACTAGAAACCTCGTGTCCACTACTTCCCTCAATCTAGTATTCCTCCCTAAGTTTTTCCACCTCCTTCTTTACCTCTTCAGGCCTCGCGACTTCCGCATCCACTCCAGCCAACTCTTCAAGCCTGGGAATCACCTTTATCATAAGCCCTTCTCCGGCGTCTTCGATCAGAAGCCTATCCCCCTCCTTAATACCGTATTTTTCCCTAAGCTTGATTGGAATCGTCGTTTGACCTCGCCTCGTCACTTTTACTACTGAACCCAACTTCGATGCATATCTTTGAAATTAAATCCTACATAAAAATTTTATCCTACTATAAAAATAAAATAGGATTCAATTATTTACGAAGCCTCCTTAGGAAATGAAGGGGCAGCGGGCTAGCTAGCGCGCGCTCATCTTGCTTCCAAAAGAATACCACGTCTTCCAAACTTTCAGGTGTAGTAAAACGCTGAATACATCATTTGCAAACCTGCTTGTTTTTATTCTGGTAGCGGTGGCAGGGTCAATCCAAGATGCTTCAACCACGCTATCAGCGGTAATTTTACCCAGTCTGACTGAAAAAGTCGTATTGCTACTTAAGTAGACAAGGCCCAATCGCCAGCTGCTGAACGAGCTGCCACGTTGAGCCCAAAACCACTGCCCTCGCCACTGAAAAAAACGATTGGTCAGGAAACAAGTTCCACCATCCTCGGCAACTTGTAATTATTTTTCTGTAAGCAAGCACGTGAAATGAACCGGAGAGTCTATCCATGACCTCCACGAGGAAGGCGAGCTCCAATTGTAATTGTGACCGTAACTATGATACCCCTGCAAGGTGCGACCAGTAAGCCTGCTTGCGGGATTTCTAAGGGTGTCTGCAACTTTCCGAACTCTACACCTTCATATCCGCCTTCGGCCATTACAACTGGCTTTGCAGGCTTGCGGGCATAGTCTTCAGAAACCATCTTGTAAACCAAATCGTAATCGATACAAGTCTGGATCGCGTTGAATGCAAGCCAGCTTTCATCATGGATGAAGCTCGAAGATGCGGGAGCAGGATCAGGATGCACCGTAATCATGTGTCTGCCCTTGTCTCCCTCTCTGAGGCCCGCGGCCAGCTCGCGAAGGAGAGGCACAATTTCCTGCTTGGCCTGCGGGTACATTGTCCATATAATGTTTGGTTCGTTTTGATAACGGCTGGCGATCCATTCAGAGTATTTCCGGGCAATTATCCATAGTTATGCGTGAGGTCTGTAATTGGTGGAAAATGCCTAGAGCGAATATCAATCCATTCTCTTGGCCGATCCTTATGATCGAATCGACATTCTCGAAATAGCGTTCATTCGGGTTAGAATGATCATTATTTATCCAAGGCATTTGTCCTGTAAGGTTTGTTTCAGTACCGTCTCCAACCCCAGTAAGCATGACTTGAATAACACTGAACCCCTTGCTTCTCCTGTTCTCCAGAATCCTCCTAGCTTCGTCTATGGTAAAAAGACGAAAAAGCTCCACTGCGTATCACCTAACCAAAAGAACGGGTCGCCGTTCTCGTCAACAAAATAATGACCATTCGGACCTACATTAACGGTAGCGCGCGCTATTCATATCAACCATTTAGTTTGTTGAGGGAATGCTTATAAATTCTGGGGAGTTTGGAAAAAGCTGTATGAGAAGGGTTACTATAGTGGCGAAGGGCGAGGTCCAGAGGGTTGGCTATAGGGATGAGGTGGAGAGGGCTGCTCGAAAGCTTGGCCTTGTCGGCTACGTCGAGAACGCTAAGCCGTATGATGTTAGGATCGTCGCCGAGGGTAGTGAGGATGCTCTTAAGCAGTTCATAGAGCTGATAAAAATCCGAAGGTTCCCGATCTCCGTTGAAAGGCTTGAGGTCGGCTGGCAGGACGCTACGGGAGAGTTCAGCTTTTTCGAGATAAAGCGCGGCGAATGGGGGGAGGAGCTTTTCGAAAGGCTTGACGCTGCCGGAAGACTACTTTACAGAAGCGTTGAGCTTGGGGAGAAGAATGTTGAGTTAGGGGAGAAGACCGTTGAGCTGAGCGAGAAGAGTGTTGAGCTTGGGGAGAAGAGCGTGAGGCTAGGTGAGAAAGCTGTAAGCATGGGGGAGGAGACGCTTAAGACGATAAGGGACGAGTCCGAGAAGACGAGGGAGGTGATAAAGGATGAGTCTGAGAAAACTAGGGAGGAGATAAGGCTGCTCAGGATCGATTTGAGAGAGTACATAGAGGAGAGTTTAAAGGAGATCCGTGTTAAGATCCTTGAGATAGAGAATGCTTTGAGGAAAGCCGGGATAATGTAGCTCTAAAACTGGTCTCCCTTGCCGTTCTACTTTTCGCTTTCTATGTTTTTCAAATAATCCTTGAGCATCGAGCACCCTGTTGGAAAGCCCGATAAAGGGCCCGTGTCCTAGCGCGCGCTAGTCTGAGCCGTCATCGGCCTTTTTGGTAAATATCGTGTTAATACGACAAAAATTAAATATTTTATCGTGTTTAGTCGATACACGCGCGCTAGGTGTATCTCCAGACTTTCCGTCCATCAAATGTCTAAACGAATGCACGGGCTTGCTGGACGTGCGCCTAACAACTTTGCAAGCATCCATGAGAACAAAGAAGGCTCGAATTGCGCACATCCTTAAACTCCTTTAATCTTCCGCTCCTTCGTATAAAAGGGAGGTCGAGGGGTTGTTGCGTTCACCGCGGAATTAGGTAGGAAAGGGTTCGTGCTTTTAACAACAGTTATCAACGCTTAGGAGCCAATACTACGGAACTATTGTAGGTTGTTACAGCAGCGAAAAAACAAACGTAGACCGCCAAGCGCGACATTTTCATGTCTTTCTAAACCCAGATACAATCAGCCTGGCAGTTTAGCAGTTCGAGGAGAGGCCTTAACTCTAGAGCTCTATGACGTCTACCTCCTCCCTCCTAGCGGAGTCCGCTTGCCTCTCGTCGCACGTTAGCAGCGCGGTCCTCAGCTTTCTTGCGAGGGCGATATAGATCGCGTCGTATACGGTGAGGTTGTTCCTCATGGCGATGCTGAAAGCTTCATCCAGCGCGTCCTCCTGCTCAACAAGCTTGATGTTGCTCTTAGATAGCGCCATAAGTGCCCTCGCACAGGTTCTCGCCTGCTGGCCGTTTATCGACCTCCTCCTCGTCGCCATCAGTATGGCGTTGAGGGTTTCCTTCAGTACCAGCCCCGTGCTCGAAACTCCTTGGACAAGGTGATCCCTGACCCTCTCCCAACCCTCCTCCCTCAAGATGTAGGCGGCGAGGGCTGAAGCATCAATGAGCATCCCGATCTTCTCTCACGAGCCTTGAGACCGTCCCCTTGGCTTGAATCGGGAGCTTCGAAAGCATTCTATCCACCTCCACTATCGTTTGTTCCCTCTCCAGCTCCTCAAGCTTCCTCATTATCGACCTCCTTATCTCCTCCGGCCAGTCCACCCTGTCCTTGGTCCTTTCCATCCTCTCCTTGACCTCCCTCGGCACCTTAACGCTCACGACGCTCATGTATACCAAATAGTAAACTTTTTTTAGGCAATTATTAAACTTTTAGGTATACCTGGAAGTGTGTGGAAAAATTCTGGAGGACATGGTTCTAAGGATCTGCGCGAGCTCCCCCTGCTCGTAAAGGAGTATTAATCCCTGTCTTGGGGTTGAGGCCAACCTTACCTCCCTGCTAGGATCGCCCAGCACGTTCTCCAAAAAGCCAATCGAAGAGGTATCTCTCAGTTTGCCCGCGGCTATGGATGACAATTTGCAGATGCGTTGCTGATTTTAGCACGCCCATTCTGGTACTCGTGCATTCTGGACGGAATCCACTTTTGGGACATAGGGTTTTATGTCAACTACCGGAGACTTCTCCAAAGCATCTAGTCCCCTAATTGTCAGATCGCATCCTTCCCTCTTTAGGAGTTCAACGACGCAAAGTCCTATCGGGTTTGGGCGGGCTGGGCTCCTGCAGGCGAAGACCCCGGTTAAAACGTTCACGGCACGTCTCCTTGGGAATACTAGCAGGGTTTGCCTCTCCTCCTCGTTGTCGCATAGGTTGAGCCAATAAAGCACTATCAGATGTGAAAAATCCTCTATGCCTTTAAGCCCGTCACAAAACTTCGGGAAAACCCTTATCTTTGCCCGATCCCCCTTAACGCTCTCAACAACACCTACAAAATGGACCTCAGCGCATCTTTTTGCCATATGCTCCACATTTCCCCAAACCTTTAAAAAAACAACTCGTCGCTGAGGTCGATATCTATTTTAGAGCGCTGAGATTATCTTCTGATCGGGGCCTAATCCTCGTTAATTATTGCCAAAATTCTCCGGGCGCGAGTACGTTTAGCGCTTGCTACCGAATCTACCTATTGGTTAAAATCTCTTCTACTGTTCCCGCTTTTTGTCTATCATAATCCCTTGTATACTTTAGATAGCGCGCGTGCGATAGACGGCTTTACCGTGATAAGCTGGAAGAATCTGAATCATCCAGCTATACTTGATTTAGCTGTTGAGAACGATGTGACGTTTTACGACGCGTGTTACATGACAGCCAGCGCAACGCTCAAGACACCGCTTGTAACTGAAGATGAGAAACTGAAAAGGGTTGCAGCCAAGCACACGCGAGTCTTATCTTGGAAAGAGTTCTGAAAATACAGATTTAAAACCTATCAAAACAAGATTTTTAAAAAATTGCCTGAATGCAGTAGTCACCCATTCTAAGACCCTTTTTTAAGTTTAACAGCCACCCCGCCCTCTTCAGAAGATCTCCTAGCCGCTTCTACGACTGCCGTAGCAGCCCTACCGTCAGCTCCAGAGGCCAAAGGAGGTTTAAGTCTTCCTTCTTCTACAGAATCTATGAAACAGGAAATTTCCTTTTGCAAGGGGTCATCACTTTCTGTAGTTATAGTCTTACTGGTCCTTTCTTGGAAGACATCAATCCTGTTCTCCCACGGATGAAGCCTGATCGTTCCATTTCTACAGATGAACGTATATTCGTATACGGATGTGTGAGCAGTCATGCTTGAGCCAAGCGTAGCCGTCAACCCTCTTTCAAAGCCTAAGATCAGCCACGCATTATCTTCGTAGTCTATGATATTTCCATAGAGCATGGTTTTTAAATCCGCTTTAACGTACTCTATTTCGCCTAGAAGCCATCTCATCAAGTCTATTTCATGGCAGTTCATGCTGAGTATGAGACCGCCCATGAGAGACTTTCTCCTCCTCCACTCAAGGTTTAAATCATATGGGTTGGGCGAAAGCCTTAACACGTAAGCATTCAAAGGGCCATCAGATTCAAGCGCCAAACTCCGAGCTTTTTGGAAAACGTCTTTAAACCTCAATTGAAAGCCCACTGCTAGGAGCTTACCTGACTTTTCAGAGGCTTCAATCATCTTGTCACAATCTTCAACTGCTAAAGCCATGGGTTTCTCGCACAGAACGTGTTTACCGGCGTTTAAAGCAGCCACCGTTTGAGGGGCGTGCATGTAATTAGGTGTAGCAACGCTAACAACGTCTAGATTTGGATGTTTCAAGAATTTCTCATAGCTCGTGTAATATTCAACGTTAAACCGCTTAGCTGCTTCTTCAGCTCTAGCCTCATCGACATCGCAGACTGCCGCTATTTTAACACGTCCATCTTTTAGAAAACGTTCGAGGTGAGCTAAACCCTGACCACCGCAACCGGCTACTCCAACATTCATTTTTCACTGCACCTTTTACTCGTTCACCTAAAAAACACTTTGGAACGAATTTAAACGCTTTTTAACAATGCTTCCTAGAACAATCGGCAAGGCTCCGTGATCATGTGCATGCAATACTCTGAACTCCATCGCTAGAGTGTACTTCAAGGTAGAGGTACGTGTGAGAATGCAAGGGTTTCAAAGACCCGGTTCGAGCTGCTTCGGTGCAGCTGGGCCGAAGAGCTGGGGCAGCTTCTTGCGCCTGTAGATGTTGTACTCCTGGGCTATTATGATGAGCAGTATCACGACTATTACGACCATTATGATCCAGAGCATGAAGGTCGAGAAGGTCATGCTTGCGCCGAAGAGCTCCATGAAAACTGCTGTTCTGAGCTCCAGCGGCGGCGGAGTGGGACTTGATAGCTCTACGTCCTGGCTAGCGCTGACCCCCTTGTAGGTCGCGGATACAGAGTAGGTTCCATAAGGCAGCTCGAGTGTCACGACACCATCGCTGTCCGCCACGCCGGAGAACACCGTGATCGTTCCGAGCTTGACATCGACATGCGCGCCCCCTAGGCCTTGCCCTTGAGCACCCAATACCCTCACCTGCAGTGTTGCGATCTTTTCCGCGGTCAATAGGTATGTCCTCGTTCCCTTAACTACGAGCTTTTCAGCCGGGCTCACATCTTGGCCGTACCACTTGGCGGAGACATTGTAGCTACCAGCCGGTATTAGTGGGGCTACGACCTCGCCGGTGGCGCCTGTTCTGCCGAGTGGTACGCCAGCAACTGAAATCTCGGCTCCGACTACTGGCCTGCCGGTTGGCGTCACGAGCTTTACGATAGCGTCGTATATCGAGGCTTGGACAACCACGTCTACAGGCCCTTCGGACAACACGATTCTGACTGTGTCCCTAGCTGTAACGCCGTAAGCGCTCATATAAGTCACCTCGATATCGTAGGTCCCTGCTGGCACGAGAGCCCAAGATACCTCTCCTGTTGGGCCTGTTGTTAACTCGGGCATTTCCGGGTGCCCGAGCACCCTTACCTTGGCTCCACTAACGGGTGCTGAAGCAGGTGTCTGGTCCTTGATCTCTATCCCGAAGTCACCCAGTGCCGGATGAAGGTAAAAAGAGACGTTGAATAGCGCAAGGGCTATAACGCAGAGTATTCCAGCTTCTCTACCTCGTCGAGGCCCGTTGGCTTTAAGTTTCCTCCAAAGCGCCCCCTTCAACCTCTGCCTCTGTTCTAGGACAAAGGTATCGTACTTATAATCTTTAAGAAAGGAGAAGAAACTGGTTAAACACCCCATGGGGTCTCTAGCGCATTATCACAGGACCTAGAGCACCCATTTTTGTTAATCGAACTTCAATGGACGGCCCCAAGGGTAAAGCGTTTTTTCGCTTGGTCGCTAGGAGCCCGTCACATCAACAATAATGGTGGCCAAGAGCAAAATAATAACTATCATTGCGCACTTCTGAGGCAAAGTCTCAATATTAACTCAGCCGATAAACATGTTTGAAAAGGGCTAAAATATCAGGTTATTAATTGAAGATGTCATCCTATGTGACACAAAAATTTAAAAGATTGTGTCACATATTCAAAAAAGATGGAAAAAGGACAAATCATTGAAGTGCTTTCGAGCTGGAACTTTTGGGGGGAGGGAACAGAAACAGGTATAGAAAGAAGGCCGTATACTCAAAAAATAGCTTCATATTTAAGTGGAGTGAATAAAATAATCTCGGTTTTTGGTATAAGAAGGAGTGGAAAATCTTACATTTTGAGACAAACTGCAAAAGAAATCAGCGAAACTAAAACAGCTGAAGAAGTTCTGTACGTAAATTTTGAAGAGATGAAGTTCCCTGCAAAAATAGATAAAGACTTTTTAATTAAAACTTATGAAGCTTATAGGGAATTTGTTAACCCTAAGAAAAAACCACTAATAATTCTAGATGAGGTTCAAGAGGTTAATCTTTGGGAGAAGTTCGTTAGAAGTTTACATGAGAGAAACGAAGCAAGAATGATTGTCTCTGGAAGCAGTGCAAAGCTGATGGCTGAGGAGTTTGAGAGCATCTTGGCTGGAAGGTGTATAAGTTTTGAAATTTTTCCACTTTCATTTAAAGAATTTCTGCTATTCAACGGAATCGAGTTCTCCGAAAGAGATGTTGTCTTGAAGCCAACAGTATTTAAGGAGTGGGTAGTACCGTATTTGAAATTTGGTGGTTTCCCGGAAGTAGTTCTAGAAAAAAACGAAGAAAAAAGGAGAAGTATAGTTAGAGATTATTGGGAAACAATTGTCATCAAGGATATAGAAAAAAGATTCAAGATTAGAGCAGACGAACATCTAAGAGCAGTGGGAAGATTCTTGATATCAAATCCGTCTTCTTCAGTGAGCATCAGAAGCATAAGTAGAGAGATGGGGACACCTTTGAAAACCACTGAAAGGTTTATCAACTATTTTCAAGTTGCAAGAATGATAAACTTTGTTAGTAAATTTTCTTTTAGTGTTAAAGAACAAGAGAGATCCCCAAAGAAAAACTATTTAACTGATATTTCCTTCTTTACTCTAATGGGTTTCAGATTCATGGAAAACATGGGTAAGATCATGGAGAATGTTGTTGCAATTGAACTACTGAGAAGGAGAAGTTTAGAGTCAAGGGAATTAGAAATTTATTATTGGAAAGATCACCAACAGAGAGAGGTTGATTTCGTTCTGAAAGAAGGCATGAACGTTAAAAAGTTAATTCAAGTTACTTACGCCTCTGGTAAGGATGAAATTGAAAAAAGAGAAATAAGAAGCATATTAAAAGCAAGCGAAGAACTAAAGTGCAATGATCTACTGATAATAACATGGGACTACGAAGATGAGATTAGAGTCGATAACAAGATATTAAAGTGCTTACCATTATGGAAGTTGTTGTTGGGGTGATACATAGCTGCCTCCTAAAATACAGAGCGCTTTATTGGATGGTAAACAACATCACAACATCTTTGGTCTTTGATCTTAAAAACGATGCGTGCAACATAACCGTATTAAGCCTCCTGAAACACTGTAGTGGAGGAGGTACCTATGAGAAAAATTTACTTAAAACGCTACCATGTAAAGAAACTACTGCCAATAATCATTGTAATCTTAGGACTAACCATTATATTCTATTACCTCAAAAATCTCAGACTGTGGGAAGCCCCGATGAAGCCCAGCTTAAGCATAATCGGAGTAAGTTCTCAGAAGGTCCCGCTATACGGTCTCCTGGAAGTAGATTTGAACGTAACTGGCAAATTCAAGAACCCATTCAACCCCAAAGAAGTGGAAGTCTCAGCCTCGATTGAAACACCTACCGGTGAAACAATTGAAATCCCAGCCTTCTGCTATCAGGAGTTTAAACGTGAACTCACAGACGGAGGTGAAAGGTTAACCCCCGTGGGTGAACAATACTGGAAAGTGAGGTTTACACCAGTAGAGGTAGGCAACTACAGACTTCACGTGGTCCTCAAGGCGGCCGGCTATACTACAACCTCGGAAGAACTTACATTCAACGTCCACGAATCCGACAGGAAAGGATTCGTCAGGATAAGCGAAGCAGATAGGAGATATTTCAAAATTGAAAACAGCGAATCCCTCCTCTTCGTAGGGCATAACGTCTGCTGGTTCGGCGCTCGGGGGACATTCGATTACGACGAGTGGTTCTCAGCCATGAGTAAAGCAGGGGAAAACATAACCAGGATTTGGATGGCGCCTTGGGCGTTCGGAATAGAATGGAGGAAACTCGGATACTACGACCTAGCGGAGGCATGGCGTTTGGACTACGTTGTTAGAAAGGCGGAGGAGGAGGGCATATACATAATCTTATGCCTTATGAACCATGGACAGTTGCAATCCGGCGGGTTAACCGGGCAGTGGAACGAGAATCCGTACAACGTTAAAAACGGCGGTTCATTGAGCAAACCGGAAGACTTCTGGACCGATGAAAACGCCATGGACCTGTTCAAGAGACGCCTGAGATACATAGTCGACAGGTGGGGCTACAGTACACACATCCTCGCGTGGGAGCTTTGGAACGAAGTCGAATTGACAGACAACTACAACTTCGGAGTAGTTGCCAAGTGGCATGAGGAGATCGCCGAATACATGAGGAAGATAGACCCATATAAGCACTTGATCACAACGAGCTCAGACCCCAGACTAGGGGGCTTAAACGGGATGGATTTCGTAACGGTTCATAAGTATGGGCCTCAATCTTTCAAAGACATCGCTGGTGCGATCCCGGAAATCATCGAAAGCCTATGGGTTAGCTATGGTAAACCAGTTTTAATCACGGAATTTGGAGCAGATTGGAGATGGTTCGACAACCCATACTACTACAGGGATGTTGAGGGGGTTGAACTTCACAATGGAATATGGTCATCAATACTCTCAGGTTCGGCATCCACATCCATGCTTTGGTGGTGGGACAACTACATCCACCCATACAACCTCTACGGGCACTTTAGAGCGCTAAGCAACTATCTTAAAGGTGTAAACCCGGAGAAAAGCGGGTTCGTTAAAATTCAAGCTAAAGTCTTAATTCCTAGCCCACTCCGAGGAGAGGATTTGACGGAAATCACCGTGTACCCTAGCTTAGGATGGGTTAAACCTGAAGCCAACGTATTCAAAATAGATGTCGACGGTAGAGTCGCAAACATCTCGCAACTCTCGTCCTTTATACACGGCAAAGCTCACCCGGAGCTCAAAAACAATCCAACCTTCATAGTTTCAGTACCGTACGGTGGAGAGGCGATAATACACGTAAACTCCGTAAGCAGGAGCGGAGCCACCTTGGACTTATACATAGACAACCTTCTAGCGAAGAGGGAGGTTTTTGGAGACATCGACGGCAAGAACGACGCTGAAGCCGGAGAGTATGATTTAGACGTTGAGGTAGCGGTTCCACCTGGAGTTCACGAAGTAAGATTAGACAATTCTGGTGGAGACTGGCTTACATTCGACTACGTGAAGTTCACGAACGCCATAGCTAAACAGAGCAAGGTAAGAGCGATAGGTTTGAAAAACGAGGCGATGGCGCTCCTATGGATTCAGAATAAAGACCACACATGGTGGAATGTAGTCAACAACATATCCATAGAGCCGGTTGAAAAAGCCGAGATCGAACTATACAGCTTCGAAAATGGAAGCTACATGGTCGAATATTGGGACACATATGCCGGAGCGATACTGAAAGCTGAAGAAACCCCCGTTGCCAATGGGAAAGTCCAGATAACGGTTGAAAACCTCGAAAAGGACATAGCTTTAAAAATCTATCGTAAAAATTCCTAAATGTTGTCCAAGGCGAAAGGGTTTACGCAGAGAAATGCCTAGGGGAATGGATTGGGACGTTCAAACATTTCTGACGAGCGGAAGGATCCTGATAATTAGGTAGAAAAACTTATAACTATATAGGTATGTAGTTAATACATAGATATGTAGTATGATCTTCCAAGAGAGACCCATCGAAAATCTCCAAGACCTATACGATCGTGAAGCAGAGTTAGAAAGGCTGAGAAAGGCCATGTTGGAAAGGGCAATCACTTTGGTTATTGGCTTTAGAAGAACAGGGAAGACATCGCTTATCAAGGTTGCAAGTTTCAACAACAATGTGGTTTACGTCGACGCCAGAAAGTTTGAAGAACGAAACTACATAACGCAAAAGGATCTCTTAGAAGAATTTGGTAAAGGGATCAATTCCTTCATACCAAGGAGAAAAAGGGTCCTTAAATTTCTTAAGAACGTATCCGGCGTAAAAATAAGAGATGTCGAAATTGAGTTTTCATGGGGCAAGGAAAGGATTTCATTTACATCGCTCCTAGATGAACTCAACAACTGGGCTGAGTCGGATCATACGAAGATTATAGTCGTTATTGATGAAGTTCAAGAATTAACAAAGCTGAAGGGATTTAATTTACTTCCTACGATTGCTTACGCCTACGATAATTTGAGAGGCGTCTCATTTGTTTTCGCAGGCTCTAAGATAGGCATGCTTTACAAATTTCTCAGGATAGACGACCCGTCCTCTCCACTTTATGGTAGATACATGGAAGAGGTTAAAGTTGAACCTTTATCTCGTGAACAATCTGTAGATTTTTTATATAAAGGATTTAGTAAAGCTAACGTAGAGCCAAATGAGAAGATAATAGAGGATGCTGTGGATAAATTAGACGGCATCATAGGATGGCTAAGTTATTTTGGTCTCACAGCATTGAAGAGCGGATTAAACGAAGAGACTATAAAAAAAGTGCAAGGGGATGCGTCTAGGATTGTTATCAACGAGTTTTGCAATTTTGTCAAAAGCAGGGGCTCAAAGAGGTACGTGGAAATTTTAAAGGCAGTGAGAGATGGAGCGCGTTGGAGCGAAATAAAGAGATATCTTGAACTCAAGACAGGCGAGAAGGTCTATGACTCCGAACTTTCAAAGCTGATCAAGAATCTTATAGATTCAGCATTCGTGGACAGAAAGGGCGATTTCTATATAATTCAAGACCCGATATTGAGGTACGCTGCCGGAAAAGTTTCATGCTAAATCGCGAAGGATTAGCGCGCACTCCGGTGAAGAATCAAAGGTGTAGGTCTTCCTACACTCACTTACAGGGAGGTTCGGCGAGAGTGCCTATTGGAATTGTCTGGTCACCTCCTGTACGTTATAGTTATATTTACAAATTTCTTTACCTCAGAAATAACCTCCTCTATTTCTTCGTCTCTGAATGGCGTGAAATTTCTGCCTCCAACATTTCCGTTCATCTTCCTGAAGTTCTGTAAGTAATAGGCTCTTGACTTCCCTATGGTCTTGCAAATTTCTAAAACATCGGCCCTCTCGTGCAGTTCCTTTACCAGAGTTGTTCTAAATTCATGGGGTACACCAGAGGAAATCAGCATTTTTATCGACTCTTTGATATTTCCGAACATCTCGTTAGTTAGAACCCCTCCGACAACGTGATTATACCTCTCGAAATCGAGCCTCGTCTTCACATCCATTGCCACGTAATCGACGAGCTTTTCGTTGACGAGATAGGAAAGCATGGACGCGTTGGTTCCGTTTGTTTCAAGCCCAACAAGGAACCCTCTCGATTTAACCTTTCGAACGAAATCCGGCAAATCTTCGTAGATAGTTGGCTCGCCGCCAGTAAGGACAACGGAATCGATGAAAATCCTGTTCCTTTCGAGATAGGACAGAATGTAACCCTCAGGTACCTCTCTTATTTCTTTGACCATCTCGGGTAGTACCAGCTGAGGGACATAACAAAAGTGACATCTTAGGTTACACCCAGCCGTGAAGACCACAGAGGACACTTTGCCGGGATAGTCTATCAGGCTTGTCTTCTGAAAACCGCCTATTTTCATTTTAGCTATTTACAGAGCTGAATACCTTGTCAAAAGTTTTTCTTTGCCTGAATTCCTCTTGTTTCCCTTCGTTCCACTGGTCCACTGGTCTTAGGTAACCGACTACTCTGGAATAAACTTCACAGGCCGTCTTCCTGCCCTCGCCTTCGCACTTCGGGCAGAGAGGGTTCTCACCGTTAATGTAGCCGTGACTCGGACAAATGCTGAAAGTCGGCGTCAAGGTTATGTAAGGCAGCTTGAAGTTCTCGAAAATTTTCTTTACGAGCGCGGTGACCGCTTCAACGCTGGTGACGCTTTCCCCCAACCAGATGTGCTGTACCGTGCCCCCTGTGTATTTTATCTGGAGCGGCTCCTGCAGCCTCAGGAGCTCCCACAGGTCGTCAGTATAGTAAACGGGCAATTGGGAGGAATTCGTGTAATAGGGCTTCGCCCCACTTTTAACCTCGTTCTCATTAGCGACTATTATGTTCGGGTATCTTTGCTTGTCCACTTTCGCCAACCTGTACGATGCCCCCTCTGCTGGCGTTGCCTCCAAGTTGTAGATATTTCCGGTTTCCTCCTGGAAATCCTGCAACCTCTTTCTCATAAAGTCCAAGACTTTCTCTGCAAACCTGAGACCCTCTTCATCGCCTATCGTGTACCCCAGAAAGTTCAGGCAGGCCTCGTTCATTCCTATCAAGCCAATAGTGCTAAAGTGGTTCTTCCAATACTGGTTGAAACCCTCTTTTATCTTTCTCAGATAGAACTTGGAGTAGGGGTACAGGCCCCTTTCTGTGAATTTTTCCAACCATGTCCTTTTCAACTCCAACGTCTCCTTTGCAAGCAACATCAACCTGTCCAGCCTCTCGAAGAAGTCGCGTTCGTCCTTTGACAGGTAACCTACTCTAGGCATGTTGATGGTCACAACCCCTATAGAGCCTGTTAAGGGATTCGCGCCAAATAAGCCGCCACCTCTTTTCTTAAGTTCCCTTTTGTCGAGCCTGAGATGACAACACATGCTCCTGACATCTTCCGGGCTCATGTCGGAGTTGATGAAGTTGGCGAAATAGGGGATCCCGTATCTAGCGCTGGTCTCGAACACCTTCATTACCGCTTCGTCGCCCCACTCAAAATCCCTCGTTATGTTGATCGTCGGTATGGGAAAGGTGAACGTCCTCCCACAAGCATCTCCCTCGAGCATGACCTCCGCCAAGGCCTTGTTGAAAATGTTCATCTCCTCTTGGAATTCACCATAGGTGGCGTCTAGGACCTCTCCGCCTATTATGACGGGCTCGTCTTTCATGAAGTCCGGAACCTTGAGGTCAAGGGTAATGTTGCTGAAAGGCGTGTTGTGGAAAACTAGGAGCCCAGCTCCTCCAACGAAGTTTTCTTGAGGCAAATCAACCGAGATATCGTATTCGTATTCTCTGTCGTAGTTAAATTTTTCAACTCCCAGGCAAATCCTAGCCTCGAAGTCATTAACAAAGTATGTTTTCTTTGGCCCTGAATTTTCTTTGAAAATTCGAATTGTGAATCTATTTCGACAATTTTTACTATTCCTACCGACCTTTTCTGTATAAACGGCGAATCTAAAATTGTTTTGGCTTAAAAGCAGGCTTAGACCCGTGCTCAGTTTTCTCGAGGTAGTTGAATAATCCCAATATTTCGAATATTCTGCACCATCGCCCTTTAGAAGGGTTTTAATGAAGATCTTCTGATACTTAGGGGAAAGGTCAAAGATGAACCAAGGGATGGCTTTATTAGATGAGAGGTAGCCACAGGTTCTACTAACAATTTCAGCTGGAAGTCCTCTTCCAGTTATTTTGAGAACTGCTTTAGTGTTTCTTCCCTTACTGGAATATCCCTTGTTGTATGCCACTCGACCTAAGGCATTCAAAGCCTTTAAGAGCCTAATGATCTCTCTCGCGTTTCCCGAGGGTGATTGGGAGATATAAAGTGGGGTTGAAATGGCCGTGTGACCCTCAGAAATATACCAAGCGCAAAGTTTTACGAAGCTTTCTAATAATTTCCCATTTAAAAATCGCGGGTACCATATATTGCTATTCTTAAGTTTAAATTCAACCTTCTGATTTAGATCCCCGTATTTCCTCCAGATGTCGTACCGGATCGATTTTCTCTTCAACCAACTTTCCCAAACGCCCCTATCCTCGAGTCCAAACTCCTTGTAAAAGGGGACGAGACCCTGCTCTTCCAAAATGACCCTCTCTCTGATTCTTTTCAAAGTATGCGTGGGGTTTATCTTAACAAAAACATTCTTTTGAAGATGGGGGAGCTCGTCTATAATCTCAACCAAGTCTATTTCCTCTTTCTCACCCTGATTTTCTAGAGACTTTAGGGCGATGAAGTGATTTTCTTCACCCAGATGACTATCATCATCAGCTATCTTAACCTCCTCAGCTGATCTTGGCACTGGATTAAACTCACCGTTAAATTTCGAGAAGCTGAATAAAGAGTGAGCCTTTGAAACCCTCGCCTCGCCACGGTTAGTTCTGATCCTCACGAACTCGGAGTTCCTAGGAACCCTATGCCTTACAAACGCTTTAATCTTTGTCCAAACAGCTTTTCCGTCTGGATTAAAAGATAAAACTTGATAACCCTCATAGTTCTCTAAGGCATAGCTCTGAGGATGTTTCTCAATCACCTTGTAGGGATGTTTCTCGAATTCACGGTCAACCAGCTTACCGATCTCGACGACTTTAACCTTCTCCTTCTCTTTAACAACTATCGGTTCGTCCCAGCATAGGCTCTGAAAACCGACCCTAGTAGGAACGTTCATGTTGAACATGAATTCCTGCAAAGCTTGTTTTACCGACTTGTGATCTAAGGCGTCGTACTTTATGAAGGGGGCGAGCAGTGTGTCAAAGTTGGAGAGGGCCTGTGCTCCTGCCGCCTCCCCCTGCAGAGTGAAAATGAAGTTCACGATCTGTCCCAATACGACCCTGAAGTGTTTCGCTGGGTTTGCCCAGATCTTCCCCCTGACACCTCTGAAACCCGTCAGCAGCAAATCTTGGAGATCCCAGCCAACGCAATACGGTCCCAGTATCCCCAAGTTGTGTATGTGGAAATCTCCGTTCAGATGAGCGTCCCTTATATCTGGCCTCGTCTTGTTATAGACCCTGTGAAGCCAATATTGGGAGATGACTTGCGAAGAGATATGAAAGTTTAGGGCCTGAAGCGAGTAAGTCGTGTTGGCGTTTTCCCTTACCAGCCACGTCTTGTCCTCAAGATAGCTATCGACGAAGTCCCTGATTTGGGCGTGCAAAGCCCTGTAGAGCATATATGCTTTGGCCGTTTTGTAGTGACCGTTTTCAACTAGAACTTTCTCAACCAAGTCTTGGACTTGTTCTACCGTCGGTATCTCGCCGGGCTTCAGTTGCGCCTCCAAAAGCTCGACGACTTTATCGGCCAGTCTGTAAGCGAGTCCCTTATCACGTCCGCCCACTGCTTGGCCAGCCTTCCATATCGCCTCTCCGATCTTGGCCTTATCGAAGGGCACCACCGTCCCATCTCGTTTTACAATCTTTTCAATCATCGACTACGCGCCCCGTGACTCTAAGGCAACATGCAAATCAGGCTCGTTATGCTTGATATAGAATCTAACTTGCCGGTAATGCTTACGTGAGTACCCATGGCACAAGCCGCCCCGCTATGATTTATAAGTTTGAGTCGTCGTCAAATCGAAAAAAATAATCTTAGCTGATAAATAAGACACTGCAAAAATCACGAGAATGTGGTCTACTTCTTCCACCCTGCCCTTTTTGACCTTTGGGTCCTCCTGCAACTCCGACAAAACAACCTGTGCAGGCACAGCCCCTCGTAGGGAAGACAATTGACAATGCTAAGGTGTAGGCGCTACTAGTAGTATCTTTCTTTTCACTCCTTAGTGAGGGGATCATATTATAAATTATAAACACTAACGCTTATTGAACATGCACGGTCTTCTCCTTAAGTCAAAATTCTTGAGTCTATGACTCTTTTTACAATACGGACGATATATCTTTCAAACGAATTATCTTTAACCCCTCCTCATGAAACAAATCCTTCACTTCCTGCTTAAACAGATGTTTATCTTCCGTCAGTAGGTTCAAATGGCCTGTTACAGCTACCGCTAGACTCATAGCGTCAGCCACGTAAAGATTCAGCTTTACCAACAACTCTTTAGCCTTGTCTTTTAAGGCTGAGACGGGGACTAGAGTTAAGAAACCGAACTCGGACATCTCCTTCAGGGCTAAGTACGCCTCATCTATTTTATGAACGGGATACCCTGCTTTAACGAGACCTCGACAGACCTCCAAAAGCACCAGCTCGCATGTTTGAACCTCGACCGCCGATGACAAAATACCTTCTCTGAGCCTTAATGCCTCACGCTCGAACTCCTCTCCAGCTTTGAACCATTTTACCAATACAGATGAATCAAGGGCAAGATTGATCATGCACGTCTTCCTCCTCATGTGATTCGATTACAGCTTCTGTTAAGCTCCGCATCAGCTCAGTACCCTCCCTTACCCTATCCATCTTCTCGGCTATCTCTGATGCTTTATACGACTTCAAAAGCAGGATCAAAGCCTTTTCGAAGGCTTCCCTCTTGGTCTTTACATACCCTCTTTCTATCAGCTTTTCAACTTCCTTAAGGATTTTTTCATCGAGCTTTACATTCACCTGAACAGTCAAGCTATCCTATTTATCTACTAATTAAGGCTATCTTATAAAGATAGCGTAAAAAGTTTTTTTTAATTGTAAGTGGAGAAAAGGCCGAGACTTTGAGAATAAGATCTCCAAAAATCGCAGAAAAGTAAAGCTTTGAACCTGAAAACATGGTTTTAACGACCTTGACAGTCTAAACCAATATTTTAGTACCGCAAAAGTTTAATGCCTTTTACAGAAAAGTAACAAGTGGTGCTTTAGCCTTTGAGAGTTAGCTGCGCATGGCTTTATGCAATAACTAAATATGGCTATCCACCATCGTTCGAAAATTCCTTGAAGGCCATCGAGGAGATGGCCGAGTTAGGGTTTAAAGAAGTCGAGGTCGAGATCGTGGGCGATAGGCAACTCTCGGATTTCAAGAAACGCTACAATGAAGTCGGGGATCTTTGCGACACATTGGGCGTTGAGGTGATAAACCTATGCGCGGTATTCCCGGGTATAGTGAGCTTGGACAATGGCTTGAAATCCAAGTCTATAGAATTTTTTGAAGAGAGCTGCAGGATAAGCGAGCGTATAGGCTGTGGCATGATACAGCTTGATTCTTTCGCACCACCTTTGAAGTTCATAGGAGATACGCCGTACAAAGAGGCCATAGGCTTCGGACGGCGTTTCTATGTCGATGTAGACCCAGGCTTTAGTTGGAATGCCTTTTGGGCAAATTTGGTTGAAACTTTCAAGAGGTGCAGTCGCATCTCAGAGGATTACGGGCTAAAGTTGTGCTTGGAGCCAAGGGTTGGGGAGAGCATATCGAACACTGATGCCATGCTTAGGCTGCTTGAGGCGGTCGGCTCGGACAACTTCGGAGCTGTGCTTGACGTTGGACATCTGCACGCCCAGAAGGAGATAATCCCCCTCTCGGTCGAGAAGCTCGGCTCCAGGGTATTTTACGTCCACGCCTCGGACAATGACGGAAGGGACAACTATCACTTGCCCCCTGGAATGGGCACCGTGGACTGGAAAGCACTGGCCAAGGCTTTAGATAAGCACGGCTACGGAGGTTATATCGCTGTCGACGTGGGAGGCGCGGGTTATGTTGGAGACATAGACGAGGACGTGGCAAGTTCGAAGCTTTTCTTGGATGGCCTCTTAGCGAAGATGGGTTTGTTGAGCTGAAAGATGGCTTCTATAACGTTGCATGGAGGGTGGGTTCTAACAAGAAGGGGCTTGGAGAAGGCTGACGTAACAGTGGAGGATGGCAAGATCATATCCGTCGGCGATGGGCCGGCATCTGGGGAGAGGGTGGATTGCTCGGGGCTTTTTGTAGTTCCAGGCTTCAGGGACCAGCACACTCACGACCTACTGGGTTTGCTGGGCGAGCCGAGCCCGGAGAGGATAGGAGGCGTCGCAAAGTCTTTGGTGAGGCACGGCGTCACATCTGCTAAGCTCGCAACCATCGCTATGCCTCCAGATAAGTTGGCAGGATACGCCGAGGCTGTCAAGCAGTACATGAGCTCCCCGAGGAACGGCTCAGAAGGAGCTAGGGTAGAGGGCTTGCATTTGGAGGGCACTTTCATAAGCAGGGAGTGCGCCGGAGCTCAGCCAAGGGAGTACATCGTGGAACCGTGGATGCCCGGGGCCAAGGACCTCTTGGATCGGCTCGTCGAAACCGGGGTTGTGAGGATGGTAAACATAGCGGCCGAATTCGATACCGACTTAATAGGATACGCGCGTTCCAAAGGACTCCTCGTGGGATGCGGACACTCGAAAGCCTCAGCTAGGCAAATCGAAGAGGCGTACAAGAATGGGTTGAAGTACGTCGTTCACATAACCAACGGTTCCATGGGACAGTCCTTCAAGCCGTTTGACGGAGGCGGGACCTATGAGGGCGCTTTGACCTTGCCCTTGTTTATCGAAATCATAGTTGACGGATATCACGTTGACGCCAGATACGTATCGGACATTATTGAAAGGAGAATACAGAGGGGGCGTGGACATGAGATCGTAGCCGTGACTGACGCCGTCTTCCCAATAGACGAAGAGGTGCCGGAAGGGGAATTCCGAGCGCTCTCCGTTGTGGGCTGCAGAAGCGCGGATGGAGGCGTCTTGTTGGCCAGGCGTTTCTTGGATCTGGACGGCGAATGGAAGGAGCCCCCTGCCAACACCCTTTTCGGGAGCCTCTTAACCATGGATAAAGCCTTCGAGAACTTGCTGAACATGCTTACCATCGACCACGAAGGCTTCATGATAGACGTTAAGGCGAGGACCTTTGACGAGGCGATGAAGACGGCTTCAGCCATGACCTCCTACAACCAAGCGTGTCTTGAGGGTTTAACCAATGTTGGGTTGGTTGAGGCAGGCTACATAGCTGATCTGGCAGCAATCGGAATAGAAGGCGCCCCTGGAAAATACAGGGTTAGGGTTGCCAAATCAGTAGTGGGCGGCATCCTCCACGAATTCTCCTGAGCTTATTGATGTTGAAAGTAACGCGTTTTCGAATACGGAAGTACTTTTCTGTGCGTGGAGATGCTGGGTTGCTCCGAAGGCCCTTTAAATGAATTGGAGGACCCCCTCGAGACCTTTGATAACTCTTAGGCCTGTAACCTCGCTTACCTCGGTGTCTGTTCTCTGTATAAGTACAGGTGTTATGCCCACCTCCTCCGCTCCTTTGTAGTCGACATCAACTTGGTCTCCAATGAACAGGGCCTCTATGGGCTTAACCCTTAACTTTCTAAGGGCAAATCTGAAGACCTCTGGGTGAGGTTTTACCTTCTTTACAGTATCTGCTCCGACTATTACATCGAAAAACTCCCTCGGAAGGCTAACTTTTTCCAAGACCGCATATATGTCCACTTCGTATCCTGTCGAGATGATCCCAGTTTTCAAACCGGACCTTTTTCACTTCGGACAGCGTTACTAAGACATCGGGGTAGACTTCACAATCGACATGGTCAAACCACCGTATCTCAATTTCCCTAACAAGCGATTCATCTCCGGCAATCCCAAGATGACTCAAGACAAGCGAATCCCACAGCCCAATACTCCGTATAGGGGACTTTTCCGTACGATGAACTGTAATTGAGAAGGTTGAATTGCTCTTCGGTTTTTCGCTAGCGCACCTCTTACTTCATCGACAGGCCTATCGATGCCCAAAGAAAACAAAACCCTTTAAACACTAGTTCAGGCGTCCACGGTCTGACTAGGGTTCTTCCCAAGTCGAACAATATCGCTTTGACCTTCATACGATCAGTCTCTATAACGTCGCCTTAAGAGTTCGGACTTGAAAAGCTTAAGCCTCATAATGCCTCTCGTTTCGCTATTGGAAGACCCTTCTGATGTTTTCCACCCTATCGAAGCCTTTATCGTTGGAGTAGATCTCTGCGATTTCCAGTCTGTACATTTGAGCCAAGTACACCCGGTCGAAAAACTCCAATTTGGGATAACGCGACTTCAGCTCCTCAGCTATGGCCTCATCCTCATACGTAGTTTCGCAAACGATTAGAGTTGGGTAAGATCTTATAGCTTTGAAAATAAATTCGATCTTGGCGCTCATGCCGTGATATTCTAGCCATGCGCAGACTTCGGCTATCACGAGGCTTGAAGTCGCGGCCTCCTCACCCTCTTCGATCCTTTTTAGTATGGACCTGGCGACGGGCCCGAAACGTGGATTTGCTGTTATAACGTATAGGAAGATGTTTGTCTCGACGAACCTCAACGTACGTTCCTCCGCCTATGCCCGGCAATGGCTCTACGTGCAACCCTCTTCGGGTTTTTCTCGATTATTTTCCCGGCTATGCCCCACAGGGCCTCTGTGGGTTTTGGAACCGGAATCTTGGGCCTGAGAACTATCGCCCCCTTATCGTGTTCGGCCTCCAGAACTGAACCTGGCTTGATCCCCAGCAGCTCGCGTAGCTTCTTCGGCAATACCACCCTGTACTTTCCATCTACACTGACTTCGGACATATCCCACTATAAACATCCCACCTAATCAGTGGATATAAAGTTTCCCACATTTGTATGGCAAAAAGGCCAGCACTATATTTCAGAGGCCCGGTGAAAGGTTCTCAGAAAAAGCTACTCTTTTTCAAGCTGGGGCGCATGGGTAAAGTATGAGAAAGAAATGCCATCTTTGATGTGCAGGTATGTATTGGCCAGTCTACCATTTGTTGTGGCTTTTACTGCAAGTATTTTGCCATCTGCGTCAACTTCATCCAAGGCCTCTTATCCATGAGCCTATTTCCTTCAGTGTTGACGCTTGCCTCGGGACCAGCAACCCACACGGAAGCGGGCCAACGTTCAGCAACAAGTTCGCGCCCCTCTCCCACGTCCTCAAGAAATAGCCCTTTAGGGCATCCAAGGACTTGTAGTTATTATCTGAGGCGTTGTAGCCCCAGCTGTTGTTAATCGTGAGGCAGCTCTCCAGCGGAAGGCCTGAGACCCCGGCCGTGTTGAAACCGGCCGTGTTTTCGCCGGGCACATCCTGCTCGAAGATCTGGAAGTCCTCACCTGGAAACGGGTCCACGTGGTGGTTGTTTCCGACTAGGGCGCTTGGTTGCAGTTCGTGTATCATCTCGTAAAGCTCGTTAAGCCTCCAGTCCGCGTCCGGCCTGTCCCACCACCCGTCGAACCAAAACCCACCTATTTCGCCGTAGTTCTCGCAGAGCTCTCTGACCTGTCCGTGGTAGTACTCCAGATATCTGCTCCAGTTCCCGCCTTCTGGCCTTCCGGAGTACTGTCCGGTAAAGCCTAGGGGATAGTAGTCAGGGTGGTGCCAGTCCAGCAAGGAGTAGTAGAAGAAGACCTTCAAGCCCTCTTTCCTGCACGCTTCGACCAGCTCCCTCACCACATCCCTTCCGAATGGTGTGTTAGTTATTTTGTAATCAGTTAGTTTCGTGTCGAACATGCAAAAGCCATCGTGGTGCTTCGTCGTGAAGGTTATGTACCTTGCGCCGGCGTCCTTGAACACCCCGCACCACTCATCCGCATCGAACAAGGCCGGGTTGAAAATGCCCTTAAGCTTCTCGTATTCGCGTATGGGGATTTTCTCGTTGTGCATCACCCACTCACCCCTTCCTATGATCGAGTAGACACCCCAGTGTATGAATACCCCGAACTTAGCTTCCCTGAACCACTTCACCGCATCATCTCTCGCTTTGGACATTTGGTCCTTTTCTGCAACTCTAGATTATTTAATACTTAGTGCCGACGGGTTTCTCTCCCGCGAACATATCTACCGTACATTAGAGGAGGAGGCAGTTAGTTTCGTCATTTAACTATCTGCCAAGATTTCGCTTAAGTTCCGAGGCCAGATTGCCGCCCACCTCCTTGGCTTCCCTTATCAAATCCGACCTTTGGGCAACGGGCACCTTGGTGGTGTTGCAGGCTTTCAGAGTCGCGAGCGTTTCGACGCCGTAGTAGCGTTTGAAGGTTGCCTTTATCCAGTCAAGGACGTTGTCGTAGCCATTTGGATTATCCCATTCGTATGTAATGATGACAACGGCTTTCATCCCCCTGGGGAACGCGTCTTTCCATTCATAAGCGTAAAGCCGATCCGTGACTGCCTTCGCCTGGGCGCTAACGTGGTCGTGGTAGATGGGCGTTCCGAAGACGATGACGTCGGTTCCCGGTATGGAATCGTAGATCTGCTGCATATCATCCTCTTGCGCACATCTGCCCACTGTTTCGCATTTGTTGCAGGCGCGGCATGGATTTATCCTAAGGCTACCGCAGAGGAATATCCTTGTCTCAGCTCCCTTTTCCTTGGCACCATCAAGCACGGATTCCACGAGGCGGGCAGTGTTGCCTTCTATACGAGGACTACAAACTATGCCAAGAAACTTAATGGGTTTCATCTCACGCGACTTTTCCCTGCGCATTCTTACGATCTTTGTTGCTTTCAGTTAATTTAATTTTATGACCAGGCGAGTCAGGCAAACCGGCAGAAACCGCTTAATGGTGAGACGAGGATGCAAAAAATTGAAGTTCTGGGAAAAGACTGCGCGCAATACGCACAGGTTGTTTCCATAATGGCTCACCTGAAAGGCCTTAACAAATCACTAAAATCCCCACTTTACAAAAAACACGTTTAGGGGTCAAAGGACAAATTCTTCAACAAACGACACTCTTAGCTTCCTCAACGTCTTTTCTCTACCCTTCATTTCCTCCTCAAGTTTAGCAAAGAGGGCAATTCCGTTCAATTTCTCTGCGGTTGCTATAACGTAACAATCTGGAAGCGCGAGTTTCAGCTCTTTTTTAAGCTCACCGGCGCTTATAGCAAGGCCCTCATCGCCTACAGTCGTCGCTCTTGACTTTATCCAGTTAATGTAGTTGAGAGCATCTGAATTCGGACTTGGCCTACCAGCCAGCTTGTATATTCTTGAAAGGACGTACAGGGTTTCCGAGAGCGTCACGGTTGGGATGAAAAGCGCCACTCTACTTCTACTCGTTTCGAAAAGTTCGTTCAGCTTACTTCTGTAGGGACTTGAAGCGTTTACATGCTCAGCAAATACGCTGGTGTCAACCACTATACTTTTTGAGGATCGATGCAATCCTCTTCTCCTCAAGTCCCCCCTCTTCCCTCAGAACTTCTTCTATTACCCTTTGATCTATTCTCACGGCTACCGGCTTAAATGGCTCGAGTATTATCCTTCTGTCTTCAACTCTAGCTATCAGTTCGCCATTCTCTTCGATGCCCACCGCTTCCCTCATCCTCTTCGGCAAGATGATCACGCCCTTTTTTCTTACCTTCAGTACTTTTTCCAAGGAGTTTGTCGCTCTTATTTAGTTAAACTAAATATTTAAGTTTAACTTTTTTAAAAAGGTAAACTCATGATGTTCACACGCTGTGGACAAGCGACGCTATCTTGTGCTAGAGGTCTTCCAGAAAGAAAACCTCTACGTCGAAGGGTTCGCTTGACATCTCCTCTACCAGTTCGTCCTCTCTCTTGGCAAATAGCGCCGGCGCATCTATCTTCTTAGCTAGAGCCAAGGTGAAGCAATCAGCCAAGGAAAGCCTCCTCTTACACTTGTATTCTGCAGCATACTCAACGAGTTTGGAGTCTTCGTGCACGAAGATGTAACCCGATTCGAGCAAACTTTTGACCCTGATGTGGGCTTCCTCGCTACCGAGCCTTCTGCACAGGACGTATCTTAATTCCGCTACAGATACCTCTGAGACGTTGCCGTGAAATGTTTCAGATTCAAGGCCTTCCTTTATCTTGGATCCATGCGGCGTAGAGTACAAAAGCTCTAGAAGCACACCTGCGTCAAAGACCAAACTTCCTGCGAGCCCTCTCCTCATCCTTCGTTCTTTCCCTCCTCAACTCCTTGTAGGCTTCCTTGAAGCCTGGGACCGGGCGACAAGCTCGTTCCAAGAGGTCCGGCCTCTTAATGCCCTTCGAAATCAGATATCTTATGGCTTCGTTCAAATCCACCCTTCTACCCCACTTCAACTGAAGCTCGGAGGCCACTCTCAGAAGAGCCTCTTTCACATCCTCGGTAACAGATATTGTGCTCACAGTAAATATAGAGATTGTAGAGAATATAAAGATTTTTAGCTGATAGAGCTACTTTAGAAGCACGCTACGTCTTGTATTTGGCTTAAGCGGCAACTAAGCGGAGATGCTAGGATTGGAAATTGAGCTTTCTATTTTAAAGTTTTTATCCTTATGGTGTCACCCTCTTTTAAGGAAAAATATTTTGAGGCATCGCCCCTATTTACGGAAATTTCGAGCAGGCCAAAACTGTTAAAAAGCGCCAGGGGCGAACCCTCACCGACTTCACAATAATATTTAGCCAACCTAATATCGTATGCCTTTTTACCAATTTCCAGTACTAGATCAGAGGGCCCGACGGCATGACTTCTCATCAGGAGGCTGGAGAGTTGTGGTTCATTCAAGTTTGTTATGACATTTCCAAAGTCGTCAACATACATCACCCTACAGACAAGATACCCGTTTTCGTCAACTCCGGGCTCCTCGAACACGAGCTCTTTAATGGACGAGATCACCGTACCAAATCTCTCGATCGCAACACCTTTTGAAATATAGGCTGCAACGGGGGCAAAGATATCCCTGCCGTGAAACGTTGAAGAAACTTTTTCAAGAAAGTACTTTCTATTTTCCAGCAAAACCGTTCGCCTTATGCCATCGTCAGATGCGGCGGGATAGAGGAGGCCGTTATCGGGTCCAACAAAAAAGTAATTCTTCGTCCTTATGGCGAGAGGCTTTCTACCCGAGCCGACCTCTGGGTCAACGACGCACAAGAAGATTGAATTTTTCGGAAAGTATCTGTAGGAGTATTTCAATAGAAATGCGGCTTGAAAGATGTCGTGCGGTCGAACCCGGTTCGTTAGGTCCAGAATTACGGCGTCAGGATTTATTTTCAATATTGAACCCTGCATTTCACCAACGAACACGCTTCCTTCGCCGAAGTCGGTGAGAAGGGCTATTGGCCTTTTCATGTTCACAAGAAGGCTAAGGTTCGGGTAAATTTATTGTTTTTAACCCACAGTACAGCCCCTTTCGACACCAACCCTTGGGCGCCGGTTCCTGCATTGGGCGTCCTCTTGCGCTTAACTTTCTCGAGAACCCCGAGAAAAAGGCAGGGCATCTCGACCACGGCTCTATTCATACAGCTTCGCCTAGCAATGACTTTAGGATCGCCCGGGTTTTCTTAGCTTTTTTAACCTTTGATAGCAACTCTGCGTCTCCTGTCGCTAGGAAGTCGCATCCCAGTTTTTCGAAGGCCACTAGCACGTGGACATCCTTCTTGTCGTCAAGCCTACCAAGGCTTCTGTTGACCTCCTCCGAACTGGGAGGAGGATAGACCCTTGTGCAACGATGCAGATACGATATGAGAAAGGCAACCTCATCTTCGCTTAGATAGAACTTGTTGCCGCGGAGAGTGCTTTTGACCTCTTCAACCACATACTCCGAGGTGACTAGTTCGCAGAGTCTGGCCATGCCGAGTCTGAGTAGGAGGGATTCGTTGCCCTCGAAGAGAAGACCGCTCACGATTGTGTTAGCGTCCACGAAGACCCTTTTCACGGCCCTTGTTCCAGAGCTTCGCCCTTTCATCTTCAACAATCTCTTCTACTCTTTTCCTCGTCAAGCCAGTCTTCCTTACCTTCTCTCTTATCTTCTCTAGAGTGTCGTGGTCGACATCCATCTTCCTCAGTATTGCGGCCTCGCCTACGGCGTCAACAACGATATAAGAGCCTGGGCTTATGCCCAGTGCGTCCCTGACCTTCTTAGGTAAGGTTACCTGCCCCGCAGAGGTAACCTTGCTTACATAGGACATCGATGATCCCCCGGAAATATTTAATAATTTCTTAGATATAAATGTGTCGTCCGGACCACCGATGGATTTACCCCCGTCGGCTTCGATAAGCCATTCTCCTTTTTCGAAAGAGTAATTCGAAAAGGGTTTGATGGACTGTTATCAACCTTTTTCGCGTAGATACAAAAACATCTCGGCGGCATGCCAACTGTGTGGTCGCGCTATTTGATTGGTCACATCATCGCAGGCGATAGCCCTTTCATCCGCCAAAGCTTTGAGCCGCCAATATTCCGCTTGACTGGCCTGGGCTTCCCAAGTTAAGGGCGAAACGATTTGCCCAAGCGGTTCCGGTGGCGGTTCGTCGTAAAAATGCGCTTCCGCCCAGGCAAGGTAAGGGTAAAGCCTTTTGACCCGCATTGGAAACCGTTCACGGACAACATGTCGGTCGCGAAAGCCCATCCAGAAAATGGCGCTGTAAAGGTCAGGCACTTCTGGAATTTTGAACGGGTCATCTAGGCCCAGTGCCTGCAAGCCAAACTTCAGCCACTTCGTTTGGTAAACGGGATGCTCTGCGAAATCCGTCAGCCCAACGACGTAATCGCCCTTGCGAAATTTGGAGATGGAGTTGATGGCTTTTTCGACAATCGGGTGCCCTTTCGCTTCAAAGAGGGAAACAATGTAAAGCACTTGTCCGATGTTGTCTGGCTCCTCAAAGCCGTTGTTGCAATCAAACACCTTGTGCAAGCCCATAACCCAATCCTCAACGAGATGCAAATTGCCCGTCTGGGCAAGGCACATCAACACCATCGCCGCATCCCGATACCAAGGTCGCGGATAAACCCAGAGGTTAGGGACAGGGCCGAAGGAAGTGATGTTGACAAGCATTTCGGCGTGAAGTGCCCGCAGCCATGCCGAGTAAGGATGACCGTCAAAACGAGGCAGGTTAACGCGTTCGCCAAGCGTCAAGGGTTCAATGTGCTCGTCTTCCTTCAGGTAGACACCATTTTCGTCCTCAAAGATCACAACTTCCCCGCCGTTGCGGTCGTAAATGGTCACGCGATACTCAGATGGTTCAAACCGCTCAATCTCAACTTGCCATTCTCGCAAGACCTCCAGAGTCCACGCATCGAGCAACCGCCCGCCTTTAACATAGACCAGCTTTCGCCTCCTGCACCCCATCCCGAAAAGCAGAAACTGCGATTTGTCCAGTTTCGGCGATATCAAAATCTCATCTTTCATATACTTTTCACTATTATTTAAATTATCACATTCCTTTATTTAACTTTAGGAACTTCGTGAGCATGAGAAAAGAGCCAAAAGAAACTTTTACGATGGCGAAGTCTATGAGTTGACTATGAAAATTGGGCAAGCGTTCATGTTACATATTTAGTAACCTTCGCGTGCTATTAAATGGGCAGCGTTTATGTTGCCATATGCTTTAAGACACCATTAAGTACAAGTTTCATCTATGTTACCAGTAACACACCATATAACTGAGTTTTTGATTCCACGGAGGCAAGCTCACCTGAGGATTACCTCGAAGTTGCTTTTCCTGATCAACTAAGTTGAAAGTAAAAAGAAGTCTTTGAAAGAGCTATGACAAGAGGTAGTTTTCATTGCTTGAACAAAGTTAACATGATAACGTGACTCTAGCACAAACTTTAAAATATTGGTGCTTATGAGTAGTTAAACAAAGTAATGAATTCAGGAAACAGGATGAATTCAAAGCCATTAGAGGAAAGAGTTTCCTTTCTTGAAGGAAAAATTGAAATTCTTATCAATCAAGTAAATGAACGTCTTAGAGGAATTGAAAGTGAGATTAGTAGCTTAAGGAGTGAAACGAATGAAAACATCAATAGTTTGAGAAACGAGATGAATGAAAATATTAACAGCTTAAGAAAAGAGATGCACGAAAACATTGGTGGTTTAAGAAGCGAAACAAAAAACGAAACCAATAGTTTAAGAAGTGAAATTAAGGAGTTAAACGATAAGATAGATAACCAATTTAAGTGGTTGATTGGTCTTATTGTAGTTTCATGGTTAATTCCAATTCTTTTAAGATTTCTTTTTCCTTGATTTTATTTTGTTCGAAGAAATACGCTACAACGATCGAATATATTACTCTCAGCACTTCATTAGCTTAAAGCTTTCGAAAGGCTCATGTAAGCGGGCTGTTGTTAGACATTTTAACCATATTATTTTTAAATTGGAATTGGAGCAAGCTTTTTATGCTTATGACTTTATTCGCCCTTCATCGATATCTTCATTTTTTGAAAAAGTATCGCTAAAATCCTTCTTTCAGGCTTCTTCAAACCTCCTTACAAACTTCTTTTAGTATTAACACTTCACTAAAAGTTTCTTAAGTAAGTAGTTGTGCTAAGGTACTTTTTGGTGCAGATTTGGCCTCGTTAAAAGTTCCAGTATAAAAGTTAAGGAAGCAATAGCAGAACTTGGCCAGAAGCCAAAAGCGCGCGCTATGTGCCTAGGTTTAGTGTAGCATTTCTACTCTTCTACTATGGATCCTTCCTCTACCAGTATTCGTTTACAATTCTTGCAGAGCGACTTAAGCCATTTCGTGAGCAGCTTTCTCTCCTGCCTCACAGACTCTATCTTAAAGCTGAAGATCATGTCGAACCTCCTTCCACGCTCTTCGCACATAAGGTCATACTCTGAAGAGCACGTTCATCCCCTGTAGGAAATTCGGATGATTTAAGCGCTTGTTGTTTGAAAGCCTAGCACGCGCCAATTTATTGGAGTACGGGATTAGATTGCAAGAACGTTTTTAAGTTGCATTCAGGTATAGGGACAATTGGATATCGTGGTGACAGATATAGAAATTAAGGATCTGAATATTGACAACCTAGAAGATATTGTTAAACCATGCATTTGTGAAGAATGGGCTAAAAGGGTTGCAGAGAATACAGGTGTAAACATTGAAAGAGTTAGAGAATCTCTTTATAAAGGAGCGGGAATGAAAATCGACTGGATAAAGAGACGGTTACATTTAGGTTATAAAGCAAAAATTTTGTATGAAAAAGAAAAGCCGATCGGCTTCGTTGATTACTTACCTGTTGCAATGCAAACAGAAATCGCCGGCCAAGATATTGCTTTAATTAATTGCGTAAGCATCATCCCAAGTTATAGAGGCAAAGGTTACGGTAAACTTTTGCTCGGAGAAGCTGAGCTCGATGCGAAAAAGTTTAGTAAGGGAATAGCGGTAGTGGCTCATAATCATCCAAAATGGATGCCGGTTTCTTTCTTTACAAAAATGGGTTACAAAGCAGTTGACGAGCGAGACGATAGGATTAAAGAAATACTAATGCTTAAGGCTTTCCAATCGGTTAAAGCTCCAAGATTTGTAAGACAAAAGTATAAGCCAGAACTTGAATTTGGTAAAGTCGTAGTAGAAATATTATGGAGCGGTGTATGTCCTCACAATGTATTAAGCGTAGAATTATTGAAGGATTCACTTAATAAATTCGGGGGAATTCTTGTGAAGGAAGTAGCAACAAATGACCTATCACAGGATGTGATCCACAATTATGGACATGATTACGGAGTCTATATAAATGGTAAACCGAATTTTTGGTTGTTAGGAGCTTCAAATGACGAAATCTATCGAGAGATGAAGAAAGCAATAGAGGAAAACGATAAATGAGCAGATGTTTAATCGTCGATCGAATAGAATTTTCTATTTCATATCTATGTAACGGAAGATGCAAACATTGCTATTCGACTCCGAAGAAGCGCGCGCTCACATGTTTTATAATAGAGTTCCGCGATGTTGATCTCGCACGTATAGCCCTCTGCCTTGTCCTCTATGACTTCGTTGAAAAAACCCTTGGCACGATCATCTTCGGCAAAATAGAGGAGGAGCGGGCCCGTGTCGAAGACAAGCTTATCCTTCTTCGGATGCCTCTCTCCTCCTTTCCTCATGCAGCTCTTTTATCATTTGATACACTATTTTCTTAACGTTCTTATCCGCGCCGAAAAGCTCCTCCAACGGGATGACT
>Ga0078972_1003261_pt1 | contig 49358 bp, 42 predicted proteins | sample YelNatPaOPGAMG01_FD_67568 | JGI IMG/M metagenome (GOLD analysis project Ga0078972, IMG submission 67568) | Hot spring thermophilic microbial communities from Obsidian Pool, Yellowstone National Park, USA - OP-RAMG-01 (SPADES assembly) (version 2) | ecosystem: Environmental > Aquatic > Thermal...
AATGGCAGGCTTAATTTGGGTTATCTTCCTAAAGGAGTTTATTTTGTAAAGCCTGAAGATAGTAATGAGTTGATTAAGAAAGTTGTGAGAGTGAGGTAAGGAGAATAAACATTATTTTGCACAAGATTCCGCTATTCTTTATTTTAAATGTTATTATTCCTTTTTCTGGAAAAAATGGAACGTCGAAGCTATATCAATAATATATTTCCCTTCTTCTAGTTTGTAGATTACTGGCCTTTTCTTGAACAAGCTTACAAGATCAATCTCAAACTTGCCAGGCTTTGTAACCTTGATTGATTCAAGGTCAAGAATCACCGGCCTTTCAATTTCAGCTGGCCCGAGCACCTCTTTGATATCTTGCATAATTTCCTCACGTTCTTTAGGAGAGAGTCTCTCTGTCTCATCTCTCAAGACCTTGTCCTCGTCGCGAAAAAAGAAAAAATAGTGCGAGCCACAACTGCACCCCCTTAATATCTCTGGCGCTGTAGAAGGGTAAATCTTGCCGCACTTAACACACCTATGACTCATAGTCAACCAAGAACTCTGGACTTTTTATTCTTTTCTATAACCCCATCCATATAAAATTAATTATTCATCACCCATTGGCTTAACAGAACGCGATAGTGTTGATAATGGGGCGGGATTAGCTCCCACTTTTCTTCTTAAGTTGCATTAATTTCTCGTATAGAGTATCAGCAGTACCGATATAGAGAAGAGACTTCTTGTATAACTTTAGTTCCTTTCCTAACTGCTTTAGCAATATAATAATATTTCTTGCTTCCTTTCTAGCGGGCGGATTGAACATAACAGACCCTTAGCGAAATCCTTTGGATTTGGTGACGATGAGCCTTAAAAATCGTGTTTCTTGACAATGCCTTTTTTGATTAATTTTTTTGATTAATTATTTTCTAAGAAGCAATTGCAGCTTTGTCGGATCTTTCTTAATCTCGCGGACAATTGTCGCGGGCCCAATTATTGTAAAAACATCCCTATCCGAGCCAAGTAAAGCACGAGCGAGATTTTCCTTTATAGACTGGGCAAGAGGCAAATTTTTTGTTTTTGGAACGAAACTTGCAAGTTCAATTCCCTTGAACCTCGAACTACTTTTTATCTTTTTCATGGTCTCTTGAATCAAATCGGCTTCTTCTTCTGGCGCGAGTTTGCCCTGCACAAGCAAAATCTTGTCTTCTGCAGCCAAATCAATTAACCTCTTGACTCTTTGGAAAGAGCTCAGGTATGCTATCTCTCCATAAGGCACAAACTGCAATGTTATTCCCTTTGCCATTTTTCTTCTCACTTTCGTCCTCCCTTCTTCTTTATCAGTTCAAATAATTTTGAGTAAAATTCTTCCATATTATGTCCAGCTTTTGCGCTCAATCCAACAACATCATATTCTGGGAAAGCTGCTTCAATTTTTTTAACGTTTGCGCCTCTCAGGTCTGTCTTATTAGCTGCAATAAGCACAGGAATCTTTCTTGCTACAAGATTGCCAATAATCGTAATATTAACCTGAGTATAAGGGTTCTTGGTAGAATCTAGCACTACAATAACAGCATCCATGTCATCAAGCCATTTTATTGCTTCAATAACGCCCTTGGTTGCTTCTTTCGCGCGCTTCTTGGCTTCTTTAATGCTCAAGCCATAAGGCAAGAAGTCTTCGTAATCAATCTTAGTGGCAATTCCTGGCGTATCAATAATTTTGAATACGGCCTTTTTGTTATTGAACTTAATTTCAACTTTCTCCTTGGCTTGCACCTCTCTTGTTTCATGAGGAATCTTGCTTACTTTGCCAAGCTCCTCGCCTGTCCAGTCCTTACAAATTCTATTAGCCAAAGTTGTTTTGCCCCCGTTGGGCGGGCCATAAAATCCAAGCTTGACATTTCGCTTCACACTGAACAAACCATTGAACAAATTAGTAAAAAAATCAATAAAGCTTGACATTTTTCCCTTTTCTCTTTTATTGTATTTTCTTCTTTCTCTTTTTTATTTTTTATTTTGTTTTTTATTATCTTTATTATCCTTTACAGTAAGCTACTATTTAAACATTACGCTACTAAACCATACAAATTCCGAGTTTTCCCGACGATAATTACAAAATATTACAGCATTAAAGCAAAAACTCTTGGCCCCCTTCTCGTTCTTCCCACTTTTTGTTACTCTTAATCTGTCCTTTCTTCAACGAAAATCACAAAGGCAATCGTCCTTATAGGTTCTACTATAAGCATTTGAAGAGCCCACCCAATCCAAGGAACAAGTCCAACCAAAATTACTGCTAATAAAAAGATAATAGCCAAAGCAAAAGTCGCCCAGTAGTTCTTCCTGGCAATCTTTATACTTCCAAGAAAAGCTTGTTTAACGCTCGAGTCTTTCAAAACAAGGAAATAAGTCGGAAGTAAAAACAAGACATAAAGGAAAGCCAAAGCAATCAAACTTATCAATGGCACTACAATCAAAGAAACCTTCTGGATTATAATTAAAGGCAAAGAGAAAATCAAGAGCCACAAAAATAATCCTACGTATAGAATTAGTTCAATCAAAAAATACCTCCAGAAGAATTGTGAGCCATTGGCCATGGTCTTCAATTTTGTCTTTTTCTCCCTGTGAAGCTCGACTGCCATAGCAATCGCGCCGCTAAAGAAATATGCCCTAATTAAAGCAAGAACAAAAGTTGAAACAACAATTGCAATAGCAAAATACAAAATCAATTGTGGAGTTAAAAGGCCAACAAACTTATCAAGGCCATTCAACTGATTTAGCTGAAGCTGGGTAGTACTGAGTTTTCCTAGTTCCGTTAGTGCTTGCAAAACCTGGCTATTCTTGAAAAGAAAAGCAAAGAGCAAGCCAAAAATCAAAAACAAGAGCACAAAAGCAATAACAGAAGCAATAGCATTAAACACGAATGGCAATACAACTACGAAATTCTTCCACCACAATTCACAACTAGAGCCAATTACCTCAAAAATATTCCTCTTTTTCATTTTTCAATATAACTCCTGGCAATAACAAGCTTTTACAATTTTTAAATTTTTGGTCCTAGCTTAACTTGACTTCTGATAAAATTTTACTGATGCACTTGTTTGGTTGCTCAGTAATCTTACTTATAATGTCAACAAGGGTTTCTCCCCTAATGCCGAAATTTTCCTCCACATAAAAAGCAGAAGCAATTATTTTTATTCGTTGTGGCCCAAATTTGCCATAATGTCTTGCAACATGTTCGATTACATCTTTTTCATTTTTCTCTAAGCATTCTTCTAGCTGCTTTCTTATTTCTAGCCCTGTTGTTTTCGGCCTTATAAAGTATCCTTTATTTTCAACAAAAGAAACATCGAGTGCACCGAGACTTTCGGCAAGGTTCAGACAGTAAGATACAAAAGAAGAATTAGGCCCGAAATGATACATCGAAAAATAAAGGTTTTCTTTGAGTTCTCTTCCTATTAAGTACATCATCCCTTGCAAACTAGTTTTTCCTACTTGGACTCGTGGATAATTTTCAGAAACTTTCTTGACTAAGCCATAAACTATGGCAGCTCCTTTCAAGACATCCATAATTTATTCTCAACAATTTCATATATAAATTTTTTTCTATCTAAATTTTTCATAGCTTCATTGCAGTCTTTCTCGTTTCTCACTTAATCCTTGCTTCGTGCTTCCTTATTGCTACTCCTCTTAACTCTCCTACTCTCTGATTTTTTATTTTGCTTGCCTTTCACTTCCTTACTCGCTCGCCTTTGCTTCCTCGTCCCTCCCTGTCCCTTGCCCCCTCTTTGCCTTCCTTCTACCTCCTATTCTACCTTACTTTCTTTCTTCCTTGCCCCGCTTCCCTGCTTTTTTGTTTTCCTCTTGTCTGCTTGCCATTGCTTACCCTCGCTCGTCATTGCTTGCATTGTTTTCTTGCTTATTCAACATCAGACGGATTAATTACAGTGCAAGTGCCAACATTACCACAACTATCATAACATTTCACGTGCCAGGGCTCAGAATCCCAAGCAGTCCTATGCTCTTGTGTGCCAGTAGCATCAAACTTCCTAGCACGCATCGTATCATTAGCACTAAAGCTACAATCATTAACCTTGTGGCCAAAACTATAATGATAAGTGCAAGTAGCATCTTCATCAGTCCTCAAAACAAGATCTGAGCCATCTTTGTAGATCCTTGTAATGATAGGCGCGGTTTCATCGGCCTCGACTGTAAAGCTCGTAGAGTTTATTGCTGTGTTCAAGGCAGAATCAACGCACTTGATATTTACTGTTTGACTTACAGCAGACAAGTTCGTCAAGTGTGTTACATCATTAGTAACACTAAATCTTTGCCATATGCTTCCATTTTGCCAGTAACAAATTGCCTTGCCATTTTCAGCGCCTTCGGCTGTTTCAACTTCCAACTCCACGCCGCTAATTTCACAACCTTTAACATAAGCGCCATTTTCAGGAACAATGCTTGTGATTTTCAAAGGTAATGTTGGATAAAGTACAAGTTGGTAAGATTGTTGCATCGCATTCCCAGAAGTATCATTACATCTAATATAAAAAGTATTTGCAATTCCAGGCGGTTCTGATTGCAAGCCAGTTAAAGTTGTATTGCACTTGAAACCTGTTTGTGTTAGTTCAGTGGTGCATTCGGGAGAGGACATTGAAGCATAATCCTTGTCTTGTTTATCCCATTTACATTTGGCCATTTCATTAACATAAATCCACAAAGGCAATTCAGTTGTTCCATAACCAAATTTCTTGTTATAATCTCTGTCAGTTCCTAAAACAACTGGTGGCATCAAATCAGGCCCAGTCGTTGTTGAAAATCTGAAGATATATTCAGCTACATTAGCATTTCCATAAACATCTGCGCATCTTACATAAATAAAAGGCAATGCCTGTTTAACAAGGAACTGTTGCTGAAGCTCTTCACGCAAAACAGTGCTTTGGTAAGGGAAGTCCATTTCACTCATGCTAGGAGTACTTTCAATATCCCACATGCACAACGCTTTTTCATTTAATTTTATTTTAATAATAACTGAAGTTCCATCAGGAATTGCTTCGCCGTTTTTATTTATATTTATAGTTGTCGGCCCAGTTGTGTTAGAAGGTTCAGCTCTGTAAGAATTCCCTTGTAAATCTTTCACTTCAATGTTAGTTATCCAAGGAGCTGCTCCATCATTCACTGCAGCCATGCATTCAGCATCAGCAAGCTGGAAAGTTTTAGTTCCTATAGTGATAGTATCATTAAACATGCATGCCTGTCCAAGCGACTCACATCGATATTTAGTGCATGGTTTAGCTTGGTCCTCATTGCATAAATGGCAATCCTCCCCGCCAACCGGAGGTAATGAAGGATTACACTGCACAAAATAGAATCTTTTATCATAAGTAAGCCAAAATAATCCAAACACCAGTACAAATACCCCTAAGCCAATAAGGCCAGCTGTTGCAGCACTCGCGCCAAGAAGTGGAGCGCCCCCTCCACTAATTAAGCCCCAACCAAGAGACTCTAAAGCAGCTTTGCCAGGCCCAACAGGTAAACTCCTTGCATACACAAGGATCATGCCGCCTGCTAAAATCGCTGTTACTCCTGCAGCTGCTGTTAATATTTTCCCCCCCAACCATCCGGCTTTTAAAAAACGTGCGAACTCGCCCCATGCCCCGGGGGCAACCCAGCGATAAATTCCTACGAGTGTTGCAACGTATCCCAAACCTAATAAAAATCTACCGAAGGGGTAGCGATTCTGTTGTTGCGAGATTTTCAATCCATCTAAAAATTCTTGATAATCCTGTGGCAAAGGAATTTCCCTCTTTACTCTTAATTGTGAGGTGTCCTGAGGTTTATCTTCGGCTTCTCCTATTTTCAAGCCAGTAACTGTTTTATTTATATAGTTCTTATAAGTACCACAATCACCAAGCGCCCTACAACGGTGGGCCATTGTACTATACCATTCAGAATCATCGCACTCTGTATTTGTTTGCTCCGTCCCGAAGTAAGCCGAAGAATAAGTGCAGATGAAACTTCCTTGAGAGCACACAAAATCTTTATTGTTATCATCTAAAGCTGGCGGGTATCTTGGCAAACAAATTTGTTTTTGTATCTCGCCATCAGGAACTCTATTAAATGCTATCCAGTTTTTATCTGACAAATCGACAACATTTCCATTTTTCTTAACAGGTAAATTGGTCCACCAGAAACAAAAGGAATTGGATTCACAGTCTTGTTGGGTAGTATAATTGACACAACTTTGATATAAATTAGGCATGCAATAAGCTTGTAATTGTGCAGCTTGCCAAACACAATTGCCGCTGCATTCATTTTTAGTCTTTTTTGAACATTCTGCTTGCTCCTGGATACTCGCACCCGAATTACTAGCAACACACCTTCCTTTAAATTCAAGACAAATTGTTTGTCTATAATGTGAACAAGGTTCAACGTATTCCTTACCATACAAACAATATCTTCTTACGGAATATGCCCCCATTGGGGCTGTTCCATTACCTAAATCTTCAACAGTATCATAAACACACCAAGACTCGCCCGAAGCTCTATTTCTTCCATTCCTCCCAGGCGTTTCAAAAATATAAGTGCCAGTATCATTCAAGTATCCGCTGTCTACTACATTCGTACAGTTTCCACTCTTGCATTGATTTGTTTCAGGATCGCAAAAACCATCACCGCAAGATTGATTTACTTCGTCAATGTAAACATTTCCACATTTGTCTGTTTTGTATAAATCAGGAAATCCTTCAAGACATTTTGGATCGCCATAACCAATACATTGTTCGCAGCCTGGAACATTTTGATAACATTTCGAATTTGCAAAGAAAGTTCCTCCCTTGTTTGAACATTCAGCTCCTGTAATGTATTCACAGCCAGCATAACTTCTACAACAGCCTTTTTGCTCTTCATAAGCCTGGCCAATACAAGTTAACTCATCGGGAACACTGCCATCCCAAACGCCATGATGAACATCAGCACAAGTTTTGTTAGTTTCCCATATTTTTTGATATCCAACTGTGCAGCAGCCATATTTGCACAAAGGATCTTGCTGGCACATGGGATCATTAGGGATAAATTTCAAAGCAGGCGGCACAAGGCATTGTGTTGAGATTACATCTTTCATACACATTCCTTGAGAATCAATACAACAGCCGATTTGACAAATTGTATCACAAGTTTGATTTACATGCCATTGCTGTGGCGAATTACACTCACTTTCCAAAGAAATCTGACATTTTGCACCATTTTTCATAACCTCGCAGCAACCCAAATCTTGTGCCATAACACTCGGCACAATATCAACAAAAGCAATAACTTTCGACAGAACCGATGCTAAAACCGAAGCCAAAGAATCAATAACTGGATTTTGTTTTATCTCGCCTTTGGCAAGATCAACTTCGGGCTGCAGGGCAGTAAAGGCAATAGGCATTAACAAAGTTAAAACTATAAGGAATATCGACACAATCGCTTCCTTCTTATTTATTTTTTTTCTTTTTTTCATTTTTTTATTTCTATTTTTTCCTTCTTGCTTTTCCCTTTTTTATTACATTACTCCCGGAGGCAACACATAGTTCCTTACAGCAAAAACAAATTCCTTGCTGCTGGCGCGCTCACGAAGCGTGTAAATCTTGGAATCATCACTAGTTCTGAATTTTTCAATTTCAACCCAATAGTGCCTTAACATATAAGCAACAGGATCAAAATCAGTATTTGTTATTTCTTCATTTATAATCTGCTTGGCAAGCATCACGAATTCAAACAATGGCCATCTTAAATAAGGCTGGAGCTTCTCAACACGCTTGACATCATCGCCCTTAGCTAAAGTTATTGCACAAGTTATTGGCACATTGACTTTGCCTTCTGTCAAATTAACTGAAAATTTTAATTGATTCGGCGCACAAACCGACACTTCATAACCTTGTTGTGTTGCAGCATTCTGGAAACTATTAATGCAATTCATTACAACATTATCTTGCTGCAGCTTTGTCTTCAATATCGATTCAACTTTTTCTTTCAACAGAGGCTCTTGATTAACACAAGCTGTGTAAGGCATTGTTGTATAACATAAATAATGTCTGCAGACATCTTTATAGAAAATGCAGTTGCCAAGCTCGAGATAGCCACCCTGACTAGCAAGTGTCTCGACCATTGGTTCCAAGGCAAGATTAATGCAATCGCCGATGTAAGCTTCTGGGTCAGCTATTTTAGCGACTGGAACTTTTTTAGGAAATAATCGCGGAGCTAACACAAAAGCAAGAACAACTACAGCCACAATAATAATCGCAATAATGATAAACAAAGTGACTTGGCCTTTTTTGTTTTTATTGTTCATTTTGTCATTTTGTTTTTTTATTTCTTTTAATATTTTTTAAGTATTAATGTTTTCAAAAGCAATTTCATCATCTATTTCACTATATTCGTGAGTGAGAATATTCCTAAAACCTTTCATTTCTTTAAGTAATGTTTCCCATTTAGCAGAAAGTATGTTATTCTTGAAAAGATTTGAAACGACAGAAATTTCTTCGCTAACAATCCCCAATGCAAGATCTGAATTGATAATAGAACATACATCTATCATATTTTGAATTATAAATTCAGTTTTTTTATAGATTCCGTCTTTCTTTAATCCTAGCAACTTAAATTCATCAAAAGTCGCAGGAAGATTTTCTTTTATTGCTTCAACGCTGTCGGCTATTTCTTTAAGCTTTTGTTCTATTCTATTTTTTCTCAAGATTTTTCTTTTCATTTTTATGTTAATAATCTTTTTAATTGTGGCTTTAAACTTGTTATATAATCTTCATAATAATGTTTGAAATGTTCCCATTCTCGAACTGTTTGATAAGCTACATCATGAACAAAAGACAAATTCTGGAAATATACTGGCGCTCCTTTAAGAACCTCTTTTTTTATATAAAGAGGCAAATCTTGAAAGATATGCACATCATAGCCTTTAGGAAGCATTCCTTTCAGACTTATCAAAAATTTAAATCGTTCTTTTTTATCAGCATCATAATAAATACAAACGTCTATGTCTGAAAGAGGATTAAATTGAGAAGTTAAAGCTGACCCAAACAGAAAAATAAATTTAATTTTTTTATCTTTTTTGGATTTAATTATTTCGAGAAACCTTTTAATTCTTTCTTTTACTTCTTTTGTTCTTATTATTTCCCTCTTCTTTTTCATACTATTTCGAGGCATTTGACATTTAAAAAGTTTTTTAAAGCTCGAGAACTTGGATAAAACATGGAAAAAAAGAGCAGCAAGAAAAGAGCTATTATCCTAATAGCGGTCATTTTAACCCTATTCCTCATGACTTCTACACTAGCATTAGATGAATTAACACAGGTCAAGAAAGCTTACAACTGGCTCCAAGGCAAAACACTTGGCAAGTGGCAAAATCTCGACACAAAACAACATGTTTTCTCGTTGCTTGCTTTACAATATAGATTGACCCAAGGCCAAGTAGATTCTTCTGTTAGAGCTTTAGTACAAAAAAGTTACGGCAATGGAACTTGCTGGCCTTCAACTTGTAATGCAGTTGAAACAGCTATAGCAAAAATTGCTTTAGATGCTCTAGGGAAAGATTCTAGCAAAGCAAGCGAGTGGCTCTTGAACAAAAGTATCACGCCATCCTTGAACTTGGATTGGTATTTACAATTGATACAGCCTTCAGAAGCCAATGAAACAAGATGTCTCATTGTTTATGATGGCGCAGAACACGAAGTAACCATAGACAAGCATGACAAGTTGAGCGGCTCACCAGGCAACTGTTTCCTTATCACCCTTATTGATAATTACTGGCTAAAGCTCGAAACAAGTTGCCTTGAAAAAACCTTCAACATAAGCTGCGACCAAAGCATTAAGGCGAATTTTCTGTTCAAAAAAACAAATCAAGGACAAACTGAATGGTATGTGACAAGCCAAACAATAAATGTGCCGGTCCAAGACGTTGGCTCACTGAAATTGACAACAAGGTGCATTGCTTCCGGAGCCGGAGCAACATGTGATTACGAAGCAACCTTGTGGACTGCTTATGCTTTCATGCTCCAGGGAAGAACTGATATCGCCAGGAGCTTTGTGCCTTATCTCGTTATGGAAGCTCCCAACAACAAACAACTTTTACCAGAATCGTTCTTGTTCAGGTTGACTGGCAAAGATAGATATGCAGATGATATTGCGAGATTGCAAGATTCTCAAGGTTATGTAGTGCCTCAACAAGGCAGTGCTTACAATAAATATTATGACACTGCCCTAGCGAAAATGACAGGCGCGTTTTACAAGGCGAATTTAACAAAAACAATTGCTAAACTCTTGCTAGAGCAAAAACAACAAGGCGACTGGGGATGCGAGGCTTTTGGCTGCGATTCTAGTCATGTAAGAGAAACTTCACTAATCTTGTTAGCATTTTGGCCGAGCTTTGAATGGCTTTCTGAATGTGAGCAACAGGGAGCTGTTTGTGTCAACAATTGCAGCGCAATCGGTGGCAATGTTTTGAGCTATGGGTGCTTCGAAGGCCAAGGCGAATGCTGTAATGTTACATACAATTGTGAAACAAAATACGGAACTTGTAAAGCTTCTTGCTCACCCTCGCTCAACGAAACTCAAGTAAACTACGCTTGTGCTTCTGGAGTTTGTTGCAAGAACTATAGTGTATCGCTTTGCGTCGGCGAGATCCTGGGGCAAATTTGCTTGCCAAGTCAAGAATGTTTGTACCAGGGCTCGATAGTTCCTTTCATTCGTTCAAGTGACTCGAATTATTGCTGTAAAGGAACTTGTTCGACAGCACAACAAACATGTTCAGAACAAGGCGGCATTGCTTGTAACCCAAATCAAGGTTATTCATGCCAGCAAGGCAAATGGGTTCAAGCTACAGACGAGCCATTCTGCTGCCAGGCCTCTTACTGCATCCAAGGTGCACAAACTTGTTCCCAGCAAGGCGGCACGCTTTGCAGAACTGATGAGACTTGCAAAGATGGCCAATTAATTGTAGCAAGCGACACGAATGGCCAGGCGACTTGTTGTGTTTATGGTGGTATCTGCATCAAAGAAACTTGCAATTACGAAAAATGCGAAAGCGAAGAAACTTGTATTGGTACAAGTTACGAAACAAGTGATGCTCTTGTTTGTTGCGAAGGAGAATGCCTAAAAACTTGCCGCGCCCTCGGTGGCACGCCATGCAATGCGAGCATGACTTGCAAAGGTACAACAAAAAGGGCATCCGACACTACGAGATGTTGCATTGGAACTTGTAAAAAAGCGGGCGGCTTCCCAACAACAATCTTAATCATAATAATTATCGTCGTTATAGTTTTAGCATTATTCTATCTTATCAAAACAGGCAAGATAAAACTGAAAGGCAAGCCCAAGGCACAGCCAGGAACTGAGTTCGGATTTCCTCCGACAATATCCCCAAGAGGGATTCTTCAAAGACAAACAATGCAAACAATACCTATCCAACAACCAATACAAAGACCATTAACCAAACCCACCAAACCCCCGATGCAACCCCAACCAAAGCCAATGGCAGCACAAAAACCAATAACAGCACAGAGGCCAGTTCAACAACTTTCTCAAGTAAAACAGCTCCCTGCCACAAGACCTACAAGCCCCGCACAACCAGCAGTCAAGAAAAAAATGCCTAGATTGCCCCCTGCGCCAAAACCAAGCGCATAAACAAAAAACTTCATTTCAAATTTGATAACCTACAAAAAAAAGTTTAATTTTAATAGAAATTTTGGAAAGAGAATTAATTGCTTTAGTCCCAAAAGTTTCTCCTTTTAGAGAAGTCAAAAAATTGATTTGGGAGAGATTCGAAAAAGCAAAAAAATTTGAATTATAATTGCTTTTTTAGCTTAGCGTAAAATTTCTTGCTCCAGATATCTTCTTTTATGGCTTTGTATATTTCTATTTTCTTTTTTACCTTGAAAATAACTTTTTTACTCTCAAAATTAGGGCCTTCAGAACTTTCATAATCTATGTACGAATAAGGCAGTCTTGCTTTTTTCAATTTTTCAACGAGCTCTTTATTCCAGTTTGAGCCAACATCGTGATTGCAATAGTTATATTTATTATAAAAATAATAAGCAAGTACATCTTTCTTGTAAGAAACAATTACCGCACTAATAGTTTTGTTCCTCAAACTTTTGTTTTTCAAAAAAACATCAATAAAAAAATTGTGATTTTCTCTCATGCAGCTGCTCCTTCCGTGCCCTAACGAATAATAAATTTTATTATTTGATAAACATAAATAAATCTGATGCCAACTCCATTCATTTCTTTCTAGAAGCGATTTTCCACTTTTTCCATACCAAAAAGGGTAAAGATGAATGGTAATTACTTTGTTAGATTTTTTCATTGCTTCTATCATATCTTGTTTATACTTGTATGTCAATTTTGAAACATCTTTTTTCAGAATATAGAGCAAATCCTGTATGCTTTCGAAATTAATATTCTCGAGACTTTCCATTCCCCTTTTCTCTTTTTCTTATCTCTTTGCTTTATTATGGGTTCTTCTTTATTAACTTTTATTTCCACTTCACTTCTTAGTTCTAGTTCTTTTTCTTTTCTTATTATGACTAATACAAGTTGTTTAGCCCATATTGCCCTGGCTTGGCCATTTAGCCCTTTCTGACTTAATATTTGTACATAGGATAAGCCCCGCCGAAGCCTTCTCCAGTAGTTTTGGTTTGCTGTTTCTGTAGCTTTAATGCTTTCTTTTTTTCTTCGCGCTCTTGTTTTTTCAACTTGTTCCACGCATAGTTTATTTGTTCTTTAGTCCAGCCAGCCTTAGCAAGTTGTTCGGCAATTTCTTCCTTGCCAGCGCCTTTGGCTTCTGCATTTGCTATGAAATTCATAAGGTTGTACAAGTCGCCTTTGTTTTTGAAAAGTTTCCTTTCGAGTTTTTCACTATAGCCGTGCCATATAAACCACATTACTCCTATGACTACTAAAACAATAATTACAATGAAGAAAATTGCCAGGCCCCAAGGCGCTCCTTTTTCTTTGCCAGGAACAATGCCTCCTTCAATGCCTAAATCTTCTAGCTTCGGCGAAGCATAAAACATTAATTGCGAAAAATCATGCTTGCCTGGCAACGCAATACTTACCGTCTCGCTCGAACTCAAATCGCTAAACTCAAAGCCAATAGCATCGCTCAAGTCATGAACATCAAAATTGCCTTGTTTGATTTTAACGCTACTGTAACTTACACCGCTCGGCAACGAGAAAATTAAATAAACATTACCAAATCCAGAGCCCAAGGGATCCAAGCGAATATTAACAACAGTCACTTTGTCCTCACTCGTCGTGGCATAAACCAGTGTTTTGACCTGGCCGCTAATCCTCAAGTCAAGGTTTTCTTGTTGCCATGCTGCTATTGCATTCTGGTACACTGTTTTTTGGCTATCGTCGTAAGAAGAGCCAGCTATGGTTTCAATGTACTGCGGTTCTATATTCTCGAGATTAGGATAATAAGACGATTCCATTAATCGCAAGGAATCAGTTATATTCAAAGGAACATTCATTGTATCGAGATTTGATTTCATTGTGGCTAGTTGTTGTGGTGTAGCAGTAGCAAGTTGTGATTTGTATGTCAAAAGTGTGGCATTTAATTCGCTCAAGTTTAATCCTAGCATATCTCTGTACCAAGGCTCCAGGGCATTATATTGTGCACTCACAGCACTAATTTGTGCAAGCAAGGAGTTGATTGTTGAATTCAAAAGTTCTGCTGTTATGTTGCTTGTTATAGTGAAACTCTTTGAGCCAGTCATGCTTGCATTGTCAACAGCCTTGACAATTAAAGTGTAATTTCCTACTTGGCCATAAGTGTGTGAGGCATTAGGTTCAGTCGTCGTTATTTCGCTAGAACCATCGCCCCAATTCCAAACGTAGCTAACTATATTCCTGCCAGAAGGTGCTACTGCAACAACCCTGAACATTGTTGCTTGGTTAGGAACAACAGCCAAAGGATAAACATTCATAACTTGTGGGACTGGCTCAACTCTAAATTGCCTCGAAGCGCTCAGGGGCCCGAGCCAAACATTAACATTGCAATACTGTCCTTGTTGTTCTGGCGCGCTCAAGTTCATTGCAGAAAAAGGCAGTACTTGCATGGACATATTGAGCAAGGGCTGCACAACACTCAAGTTATAAAATAAATTATTTGTAGTATCAATATTGCCGCGCCTAAATTTGAAAAAAAGATTTTTTAGTGTTAGCTGTTGACCAGCCTGCTGAGTTGAAGAAACGAATCTCATTGGGATTATACAACCTTGACTACAATTGCTGTTGTATTTTGCCTGGATATAATTTTGTAAAGAATTAATTAAGGAAACACCACCTATCGCAGTTGTTTCGTTGAAAAAAGCCTCTTCAGTGAAAGGAGCAAACTTGGCTTCCTGGCCGGCTATAGCAAAATCTGTATTGAAAGCTTGTGGTGGCGCTCCAGCAAAGCCACAAGTTTCTGGTTCTGCTTCTGCCTTGATCGAAAAAGAAGGCGCCGCTGCACTAACAACCTTGACACAAATATAATAATAATCTGGCTTTTCAATATAGAAGTTTGTCGGCAGTCCTGTTTCTGGATCAATTCCTATGTCACAGCTAGCCAAGTCGTAATCTGAAGAATCAAACGAAGTAACACTACAACTGCCCTTTTCAATGCCATTCAAATCATGCAAAGAAAACACTATATCATTTCCTTGAATATCGCCACCGCCGCCATAGCCATAGCCCCAATATTTTACTACAGCTGAAGCTTTGACCTTGCCAGTCTTGTTAATCCATATTTTTTGACAAAAAGGAACATTTTGATTAAAAAAAGCATCCAAGACAGTGGTAGCAAAATTATAACACTCGCTATACCTAGGCACCCCACAAAATTCATCGGATGTTAGTTTATATTCAAAGTCAATTACATTATCATTCAACAAGTCGATCTTCAAAGGAGTTTCATAACAAACAGCTTCGGTATTGCCAGGAGAACCTTCAACAGAAAAACTCAAATTCATAAGCTGTACATTTTCGCCAGAAGCAACCAGGCCATAATACGCTTCGCTTCCTGGCGTTAAAGACATTGTTTTTGTCATTGCAGGCGAGCTCGCACTGTAAGTCGCATTACAATCAGCAGGAGTACAATTAAATTGAGCATTAGCTTTTCTCAAAAATGCTAGCACTGTCATGTTCTTCATGATATTGCCTGGCATTATGCTTGCCCTCACAAGTGTATTGCCTGGCTCATTACTCAAAGAAAAATTAAGTGTGCCCTCGAGAAGCTGGCCTGGCCCATAACCAGTTTGAGACAAATTGAAGAAAGGATTGCCGCCATAAACTGCTGCATTTCCAAGAGCAATCAGTGCAATCGCAACTATAACTACAATTACAACCATAGCTACTTTAACCCAAACCTTACTTCCACTTCTCATTTTCATTCTTAACTCTCCTATCTTAGCTTTCTTATCTTAACTCTCAATTTTCTTCCTCTTTTTGGAAATGATAAAAGCATAAATCAGCACAATCACGCTCACAACAATAATAGCATTCCACCATTCGAAGAATGGCAATGGCCTAAAAACAAGGCCGCAAGGACCTTCAACTATGTAAGAGTCTCCATCACAAGTATGCCCTGATTGCTGGCAACATTCTGCTCCGTGCCCTGGTGGATCCGAAGTAAAAGTGTATTTTATTTTCCATTTGTCGGCTTCTTGGCAAGTTTGTATAGACTGGCCAGTTTGGACGCAAGTATAGACACTCCCCGGATTATCCCAAACTAAACCGCATGAAGTGCCGCTCCACTTGCAATGACAGTTTTGCTTTAGGGGGGTATCACAACCATCTGTCCCGATTCCTGTCTGCCCGAAACCACAAACATCTCGTTCACAGGCATAATTTCCATTGTATTTTGAGCATGACCTTTCATAAGTGGGAACATCAGCACAAGCCCTGCATGTATCCCAACAGCAACCAGAATTAGTGCAGTTTATTTCATTCAAGCTCGCTGGCGGCGTAGTACAAATTTGAGTATTGCCCTGGTTTACACAAGTATTGGAACTAGTATTACAGAATTGGGAAGCCGGGCAAGGACAGTTATGAGTAGCGCAACCATTCTCAAGATTGCCTTGAGCATTACACCACTTGCCCAAGTTTATCATACTACACTGGTTTATGGGCGTTCCGTCGCTGCAGTTGGCAGGCCCTGTTCCGCATCCTGTCACAGTTACATGTTTGTAACCGTCCCACCCAAAGTACCCTTCATTGTCATACACAAATGCAGAAATCAAATATCTTCCATTGTTCGGGAAAGTATAAGTTATGTTACAATTTCCATCACTATAGCAAGTTGCTTGACTTTTGTTACTGCCAATTGAAAAATTGACTTTCAATTGAGTTGCTGGGGTTTCGTCATCACAAACCGAAGCATTAAAAACATGCCGACAGCCTTGCAAAACTTCTCCATCCTGTGGCGAGAGAATCTTGATTAAAGGCGGGAAATTGTTTGGCAAGTCACTAAAATTAACAACAGGAATCACTTTAACATCCAAAGCAATGTTAGCGCTGTTGTTAACCATGAACACGGGGATTTTCCAATCTATATCCTCATCACTAACAATTGTTAGATATTTGTAAGTGACATTAGCCAAGGCAATGTTAGTGCCGCTTTGATTGGGGGCCTCGAACACATTAAAGACCCATAACCAATTGTCTACTTGTCCTTGGGTGCTCTGATTGAAATAAATGCTCTTATTCAAGACATAATAGCTCAGATTTATAGGACACCACGGAGGTGTTTGGGGCTTGTAACAGAACTCGCTTGATTTCAAGGACCCAGAATCAACACATATTGGTTGTGGCGTGATAATCTGTGTTTGTAGCTCGCCAGGCCCTGCGCCAGTAACATCCAAAATCGAATAAGCCCCAACGGTTTTTGTGCCTTCAGTGTAATTTGCAGTGATGTTAGCCCTTCCTTGCCCCAATCCTTTAGCTTTGTTCTTCGGCGAAATAAACATTTGGGCCACACTCCAATTTGACGAGTTGTAAACAGTATTAGCATGCAAAGTGACATCATAACTTGTCCCATTTGACAAGAATGCAGTAACAGTATAGCTTCTATTGTTTCCAATCGTAATACTGTCATAAATAGGTTCTATAATAATGTGCGAAAGCTCAACTTGTCCATCAGGCAACACTTCTAAAGTAGCAGTGGCATATTTTGTTATGCCCCCTTCTGTATAATTCGCTGTAACAATCACTTGGCCAGCACTAATCGCAGTAATTCTGTTCGGCTGTTGCGGAGTCACAAATTTGGCTCTTGAAACATTGCTTGAGTTGTATTTAGCTGAGGTAGTCACAAGGTCGCATCCATCATTGACATAACAAGCCCAAACATCATAATCTAAAGTATAAGGAACAGTCAGTGAGGCACTTGCCGGAATGAGCAAGATATAATCAAGTTGAGTTGGAATTCCGGCCGCGAAAGTGAAATTGCCGAACCAGTTTGGCGACGCTCCGTTCTTGGTGGCAATAACCCCGCTTGCATTATAAAGTTTTGCGGTCTTAGCAAAGACTGTTAAGCCAGAACATCCGGGAGGCACAGAAACTGTCCAATTCGCATAATAAGTTTTAGTTGCTACATTTTTATAAATTTGAGTTGAGTTAACCATATTGACATTACAGCCGTCTTGTTGTGCGCCGGCAGTCGTGGCATACATCTCCATCTTATTCACAATCAAAGCATCGCACTTAGTCAGATTCTCAACTGTTATGTTCATCGCTATAATCTCGCCATTGCTACAACCATCGCTGCCACAATACGGTTTTATGTTCGCGCCCGTGATGTTGCATTCTGTCGGCGGGGCGCCACAACTATAAGTGCATCCTATTGCTCCTTGATCGTTCCAGTTGTAATGTTTACCACACGTGTTATTTATACCATAACTGCCCTTTGTGCCTGTCCCATTGTAAATATCATAATCATAATTATTACAAACAACATTATTATTTAAAGTCGTATTTTGGGTCCAAACTTCGATTCCATTTTTAAAGTTAGTAATCTTACAATTTTTGACTGTTGAATTACCACCAGTAGTAATTAAAACTCCAGTATCATCAGCCTCGCCAGTGATGCTATAGCCTTGGCAATCAAAAGTTACTTTAGAACCATAATTCCAATCAATGCAAACGCCCGCTCCAGGGCGAGTTCCATCGATGCTTTTGTTTAACTTAACTATCGAGCCTGCGGGCGCGCTATTCAGTTTTTGGGAACAATCATCACAAGAGCTACAATTGAATTCTGTGGGTGCAGCAGAACAAGGCCCTGCTCGCGAGCAACCACTTCCCTCGACAGTGTCATAATATATATTTGTACAAGAAACTGTGGCATTTGGCCAAATTTTAACATCTTTCTCAGAATTGCCACAAAAAAGACTATTGAAAATTGAAGTGGTGCCGCCCGTGTTTGAAGATTTTATTACAGCAATACCAATATTATTATCTGTTACGTTAACATTGGAAATTGTAGTTTCCCCGGCAAATGGAAAATGGCTTATTCCTACATTAAATCCTGATATACTGCAATTTTTAATAGCATTAGTATGCCATACCTGCCAAAATTGAATTCCATCTCCGATTTTTGGAGATGCTGCCTTGCCATAAATGTGATGGCCTTGACAATCAATCGTTATGCCTTGCGTGTATAAGTCAATGACAATACAATGGCCACTAGCAGAAGTCGCGATTATATCATTATCTAGTTTTAAAGTACTGCCTTCAACCCAATCTTTAGTTTTATCACTGCAATCATCACAAGAATTACAATGAACATCGCCACCGCCACCGCCACACCGCCCATTTGAACATCCCGCGCTTCCGCAATCTTGGAAAGATAAAGATATACAATGGTTGATAGTGCCCCCAAGCCAAGTGCATGTACAATTACAATTATGTGCACAATGGCGCCACGAGTTAAGCCCTATACACGCTGAATAAGAATTTAAACTTTCACATTTTACTTTACATGCATACTCGCAAGGCTGATATGGCTGCGCGCAAAGACGCCAACATTGTGTTCTTGTTCCTACATTATTACAGCCACCCAAAACTACTGTAAAATTTATATGCGGATCATCTTGATATGAAAGACAAGTTGAATTAAGTTCTTGGTAGCCGCCAGGGCATGGGATGTTATTATAGCAAGAAGAACAACCATTAGTCCCACAAGAAGTATTGTAAGCTAAAACAGAAATAGATTTCCATCGAGCATCTTGTTTACACAATTTTTGGCATCTTGTATATCCCAAATACCAATAACATCCTTGTTGAACAAAAGAATAACCTGAGGGGCAATCTCCTACAGACGAATAACACAAATCACAAACTCCATACAATCCACTTAACTCTTTTAGTACATAACCATTTCCATAATAATCTGTTGCATGCACATCAGTGATTAACATTAAAAAAAACACTCCAATAAGAATACAAATAAATGTTATTCCTTTCCCTTTCATTTTTCCCTTCTTTTTTCTTTAAAAATCAAGGAGATTCGGCTTTATAAAATTTTATGTTTAATTTTATATTTTTAATTAAACTTCCGGGGCCTCTGGGACCTCTTCTTTTTCTTTTAGTTTTTCGAACACCGCATCAATATCTTGGATAGTCAAAGTTTTCTTACCCTTCACTATAAGTTCCTTTGTCAAGATTTCAATAATCCCAAGAATGTTTTCTTGTAACAAATTAGTCAAATGTTCTATAGTTCTTTTATTAGCTCGCATATTATTTTTGTGGATTTCTTTCAAGAGAGCACTCGTTTTAATTAAACCCCTACCAGCTCTACTAACCCCCCCAACTTTTTTCTTAATTAATATATTATCTTTTTTTACCATTTTTATTATTTTAATTTAATACATTAATTTAATGAATCAATACATAAAATTTTTTGTAGTTTACTTTAAAATTGTTAAAAAATTCTTCGATCAGCTTATCAGTTTGTATAGGAACAATAAAAACTTGATTAGCAATCCACTCACCTTCATTCTTTTCCACAAGGCCCATTTCTTTACCTTTTCCCTTGTCTTTCCCTCGTAATATGTTTACTATCTTGACTTTTATAGACGCAGGAAGAGGAGCCAGATTGTACTTAAATAAAACTCGGTTCAGAAATCTAAAGTTTTCAGCAAAAAACTTTTTGTTCTTTATGCTGTATCCTTCCCTAAAAAGCGTTGCTACGAGTGATGGTGGGTTTATAAAAAAATCCTTTACAGTCAAAATACTTATATGGAAGTTGGGCATTTCATCTAGTCGTTTTTTTAATTCTTTAGAAAGTTCTTTGTAAACGATAACTGCTATATCAATATCTCTTGGAAGTGCTTTTCCTTTAATTGCAGAACCAATGATAATTAAGTCTATTATTTCTTTATTGTTGATTAAAAATCCCAATTTTTTATTTATAAGAGATCTGAGCTTTGAGTTCATTTGCATACCTTTTCAACCTAAGAACATCTTGTAAATTTAATTTTTTATTATAGGATTTAATATAAAGATTAAACAACTTAGAAATTTCTTTGTAAATACTATAAAAATGTATTTTCAGCAAAGAAAAACGCTCAATATGGTTTTTTGGTAGTATTTTTATTTCTTTATAAATCAAATAATCAGAAAAAATTACAATAGCCTTGAAAAAATCAGAAACTGCTACATTAAATCTTTTCTTTTCTAGATTTTCTTCTCCAGACTGCAAAAATTCCTCTGCATTTTCCAAAAGCTCTTTCATTAATATATTAGTTAATTTTATTATTTATAAGATTTTCGGTTAATGTATTATTTTTTTATTTTTCCCTTTTTTTAATATTCGTTATATTCGTTAGATAAAATATAACGAATGATTGTTCGCAAAAAGTGAATGTTTGTTCGTGCTTTTTCGTTGTTTGTTTAGAATTTGAAAATTATGTTTGTTTTAAAAAATTTCGATTGCTTCCTTTTTTATTTCTTTAATTAAACTGCTTTTTGCCTTTTTGAACTCTATAAATCTTTCGATATTTTTAGAAAGATATATAAAAATCTTGAAGCTTTCGCTTTTTGGTGAAAACTATATAAACAAATTTTTTACCACTTAACAACAAGCTTTTTAAGAGAAATTTTCCTAAAGTAATTAAAAAGAGGTAAAAAGTAAAATGTCACTTGTTTCATTGTTGGCCCCTTTAATAATTATTAATTCTTCTGGTTTTTCTCTTCCTCCTGGCCTTGAATATTGCCAAAAGCAAATTTTAGTTTTAATGCAGGAGCAACTAATTTAACTGCCGGCCATTCAGAATTTAACTTAGAGTCAAAACTATTAAAATACAAAAGCATTTCATTCAATTTTAACTGCAACAAAAAAACAGGTGATGGACTAAGCAATGAGTTAGGTGATGAGCTCTCTTGGCAAGCAGCATTAGCCCTAGAACTAAGCCCAAGCATTGAGCTTTTAATTTCACGTTATCATTGTTATCATGAAAATGACAATGTGAATAAAATTAATATAAACAAGATTAATTCCAACAAATCTTATACCTTAGAAAGTATTGCTATAGCAAAAAATCTCTTATCTGATATCTTGTCTGATAAAAATTCAAATTGGCTCGTTTCTATTGGTAAAATTATTAATTCACAAAATTATGATTCAAATTACGAGTTTCAGGCGAAACTTGAAATTTATAAGCAGTTCTTTCAACACTTCTATTTTTCTTATCAACCTTCTATAAAATTTTCATTGACTTCTATGGGCCAGAAACTCGATGAAAATGTAAAACTTAGTTTAGGAATTGCAAATAAAGAGAGGAAAGGCTTTCTAGAATTTTATAATGAATATTGTTGGCCTTGTGGTGAAAACAGTAACAATATCTTAGGAGCTGCACTGAAAATCAGATTATAAAACTAAAACAACTCGAGGAACTCGGCTTCTGTGAAATGAAGTGGCGCGGGGATTATAAAGCAAAAAGGCTCCTTGACCTGTAATTGAATTTTCTTGTTTTTCAGCAGTTCTTTCAATGTACTATAAACAATGTATTGCTCGTCTGTGCCCAAGCGCGAGCAGACAATTATATTGCTAATTTTGCCTTGCGAAGCTTCATTTAGCTCATGCAGGGCTTCTTCAATGTTCAGACCAATGTCAACCAAAACAAGAGAATGAGCTCCAATGCTCAAATTCTCTTCAATGGTCCTGAAGAAACTCGTTGGCTTGTAATCCTTTTGCCATTTCGGAATCGATGTTGTCTTGCCAAACTTGTAAAGCTGCAATCCTGTCTCGCTAATTGCACTAAAAACCGAGCTGTTATGCAAAACCTTAACAGGGACCTTTAACTTTTTTGCTTCCTGCAACAACGAGATGTGAGTTGTAGCAGCAAGAGGATCGCCATAAACAAGCAGCGCGACATTCTTTTTCTTGGCTTCTTTTACAAATTCTTTCGAGTTGTTTTCTACTGTCTCGCGCACTGCGATTGTAACTTTCTTGCCGATTAATTTTTCTAGCGCAGCTTTCTTGTAAGGCAATGCCGTTGTATAAATCTCCAAGTAAACTTTGGAACATTTTGTCAAGGCTTCGACAGCTTTCAACGAAATATCTTTCAAGTCCAAGCCCAAGCCAATTAAGTACAACATTTTACTTTTTCATTTGTTATTTCTTTTATTTATTTTTTGTTTTTTGTTTGTGATTTGACCAATGAAGCCAAAGCAACAAGTGCAATAAAAACAAAACTCATTACAAGGAAAAACAAGGCTTCTCCACGCGCCAAGATGAGCGAGAGAATTATCGCAAGAACACACGCCAGGATTATTAACTTGAACCATTTCCTTCCTGGTTCAAGCTCGTCATAAGCGAGCCATGCAATGAGCAATCCTGCAGGATAGCCCAACAAGGCGATAATGACAACAAGTATAATTTGTAAAGTGTTCATTTTATCTCTTTATCTTGAGATTAAAAAATTCGATAGCATTTAAATCTGTTTGCTTTTCAACTTCTTCTATCGAAACTCGCTTGATTTCAGCGATCTTTTCACAGGCAATTTTGACATTCAATGGCACCCCATATTCTTGACCTTGCTCTTTCTGCGCAAACCAAGGCGAGTCTGTTTCCAAGAGAATTTTGTTTAGAGGCATGTCTCTTGCAATTTTCCTTATGTCCTTGCTTTTCCTGATGCCCGGTCCAATAGAAATGAACCATCCATTATCAATAATTTTTTGAAGATTTTTCCTGTCGCTAAAGAGATGCATCAGCACTTTTTGGTGTTGCATGCCTTCTTCCTCGAGAATCGAGATTGTATCTTCTGTAGCATCTCTGCTATGTACAACTAGGGGCTTGGCAAGTTTCTTTGCAATAGCGATGAGTTTCCTGAACAATTCTTTTTGTTTTTCTCTGAACTCGGGCTCTTTAACCCAATAATAATCTAGGCCCGTTTCACCAATAGCAACGATGTCTTGTTTGTGCTTCTCGATTTCTTTGAGTGCCTCACCAATTTCTTTTTCTGAAGATTCTCTGATATAAGTGGGATGAATTCCTATTGCGCAGAACAAGAAACCTGGATGTTTTTTTACGAGTTCTAATGTTAATTGCAAGTCCCGAGGGTGCGCACAACAAGTTACCAAAGCGCGGAGCTTTTGCTCGCATTGCTCAATGATTTGCTCCCTATTCTGATCATATTCTTTTTGCTCGAGATGACAATGACAGTCTATCATTATATCAAAAAAAGAGTTAGATTTTTAAAGATAATGATTTTATAATAAAAATGGATTGGTTGAAAAAGATTATCGGCAAGAATGGCAATAAAAAAGAGATAACTCTTGATGCGCAGAAGATAGCCAAGCTATACTATCTTGCTACAGTCGACACCAAAACCCAACTTTACAATTACCGATACTTTCTTTCTGAACTCAAACATGAAATAGCGATTTCAGAGCGTTATGGCAGAACGCTTTCGCTTGCCCTGATTGACATAGATGATTTCAAAAAAATCAACGATACTTATGGCTATCTCCGTGGAGACGAAGTATTGCAGATGATAGCAACAATTATTAAGAGCAATATTCGCGAGACCGATATTGCCGCAAGGTTTGGCGGCGAAGAATTCGTCGTGTTGATGCCCGAAACAAGCGAAGAAGAAGCCGAAAAGCTCGCCAACAGGCTACGCGAGCTTATAATGGCAGACCAATTCTTGTCCAAGTATCATATAACTGTTAGCATAGGCGTGGCCCAAAATTTTCCTGTAAAAAAGGAAACCCCAATAGAAACAAAAAGCCTCTATGCAAGGTTCATGCCTAGAAACCAAGGAAAAGAAATTGATAAAGAGAAAGAAGAAACTTTGTTCGACAAGGCCAATCTCGCGTTAAGATATGCAAAAGAGCACGGCAAGAACCTCGTGGCTTCTTACAGCAAAATTTCCAAGGTTTCTTTTTTAGCTAACATAAAAAAAACAATCGAAGAAAGCAACTGAATTCACTAATTAGTGCTTCTATTTCTGAAAGCCCGAAAAGTTAAATTTAAAAGTTATAAAGTTTTTCTGTAAAAAGGAGGACCCGTAGCTCAGCCTGGATAGAGCGCTTGCCTTCTAAATAAGGGCATGCCCTTATCAACCCATAAAGAAAGCAAGATGTCGCAGGTTCAAATCCTGTCGGGTCCGCTTTTTGAAGATAACGAAAGCCAATGCGCGGGTGGCCCAGCAGCAACGGCGCTCGCCTGCAGAGCGAGTATTCGAGGGTGCGAGTCCCTCCCCGCGCTTTCCACAATGTCCTGCTTTTTCCTCCTTAAATCACTAATAAAAAGTAAAAACGCTTGCAAAAGCTTTAAAAAGCTGCACAGATTTATTATAGTAATTTTAAATAACAAAAGGAGGTAAGAATGCCTAAAAGGAAAAATATGATTGGAGCATGGGCGTTTCTAATTGGAGTGATACTTGCAGTTATTTTTGCATTTGTTTCAGGGGGGGCATGGTTAGGATGGGTTCTAGTAATCATCGGTTTGATAATAGGTCTACTTAACATTGCAGATGTAGAAGTGCAACCATTCTTGATGGCAGGTGCAATTCTTGTAATTGTAAGTTTTTTCGGAGGAGGAGTATTCGCCAACCTAAAAATCGCTGACATCGCTTTCTTCAAGAACATCTTGGACAACATGTTGATATTGTTTGTACCGGCAACAATAATAGTGGCTCTCAAATCTGTATTCAGTATGGCAAGAGCATAAGCCCTTTTGTCTTTTTACTTTTTTGTTTCTTTATTTTGTTTTTTTTTTAACTATTTCTTACTTTTCATTTATATTCATTTCATTTATATTCGCCAGAATCTAAAGGGACTAATAGAAATAAAAATAAATTCGAGATAAAAAGACACTACACTACTGCAAGGTTAAGGTTGGCTACGCCAAACAGGACTCAAGAAGGTGTTCAATGCTCTAGAAAAAAATGGACTATCCATCCAAATCGCTATTTCCTTTTCTTCCTCCGTCTCGGGAGTAATAAAAACCAGTAGTTTAGAATTATCTACAATACAAAACCTGGCGTTAATCTTTATTCTCTTGACAGGCACGCCAAGGTCCTTTGCCAAAGCTGCCACATTGAATTTGCTTTCTGGGGTATCGCTAACTGCAACATGTATACCTACACCTTGCGCCTTTAATTTATCAAACAGAGGTTTCAAAAAGTGTAATTTTTGTTTCAAGGATTCGGGGGTTGAGACGATGGTGACTTCCTTCTGCGCTCCTGCTATAAGCTCCTTCATTTGAGTATAAATATTCTGCCTGCCCCTTATCGAAGAACTCAAGTCCTCGGGCTGTATTGGTTTTATTCCATGGCTGTGTAAAATTTCCAGCTCTCTATACTCTTGGCTTTCTTTTATCGAGGCTAGATTTTTGGCTCTTTCCTCAGCCTCTTTTAGAACATTGTTTTTCATGTGTTCTATAACAACCGATGGTTTAACTGCAATATACTTGACGGGCTTCCCCAATTTGGCTATGGCGAACCCCTGTTTTTCCAGGCTCTCTAGAACATCATAAACTCTACTCCTTGGCACTCCTGAAATTTCAGCTATCTCTCCTACAGTCGCTATAGATTTACTCAACAATGCAAGCCAAACTTTACTTTCATAAACATTCAGCCCAAAATGATACTTAATTTTTTTGATCAAATCTGCTTTGGCTGTCATTTTTATTTTTACTATTTTTCAAGGATAACTCTATTTATAAATCTTTCGTTTTTATATCTATTATATAGTGATTACAATAATTTTTCCGGTCCATCAATCTGACTGAAAATCGACTGAAAAATAGAAAGATTTAAAAACTATCTTCTACGACTATTTTTGTTGAAGCTTAGAAATCCAAGCTTGAACTGCCCGAAAATGCATGTTCTGCAGTCCAAACATATAAAATTAAAGCCAGAAGAGGCTAAAGTTTTACTTGAAAAGTTAAATATCTCTCCGTCTCAACTACCGAAAATAAAGAAAAAAGATCCTGCCTTGCCCGAAGATGCTGAGGTTGGAAGCATAATCAAGATAGAAAGAAAAACTGCAACAGGAAAAGTAAATTATTATCGTGTTGTTGTCCCGTAATTCCTTCGAAAATGTCCAAAAAAATTAGAAGGCCAGAAAAAAATATTTCTAAGGCAGAAGCAGAAATATCGGGAAAAGTAATGAATCACACAGAAAAAGCCGATACCGAAGAAAAAAAAGTTGAAAAAGAAGACAAGCTGAAGGAATGGAGAACAAAAAAAGAAAGAGATAGACACCTTCTAATAAAAAAATACTTACAACAACACTCCCTAATAGAATCAAATATTCTTTCTTTTAATGATTTTATCGAGCACAAGCTGCAACAGATAGTCGATTCTATCAATGAAGAAATCATGAGAGATGAGGTAGAGTTATGGCTTGGGAAAATCAGTGTTGGTAAGCCCCAAATTATAGAAGCCGATGGCTCTGTCCGCAATATTTTTCCAATCGAAGCAAAACTCAGAAAAATAACCTATTCCGCGCCCCTGTACCTTGAAATTGGCGTCGGCAATAAGGACTATACTTTAGTGGAAATAGGAAAAATACCGATAATGGTAAAAAGCAAATATTGTAACTTGAATGGCCTTTCTGCTGAAGAGCTTATTAAAAATTATGAGGACCCGAATGATCCTGGAGGCTATTTTATTATTAATGGTAACGAAAGGATACTGGTGATGATAGAAGATTTAGCTCAAAATCAAGCCTTCGTCGAAAATACTGCAAAAGGCCTAGCGTTGCGATTATTCTCAAGTCGAGGAGCTTACAGAATCCCAATAACAATAAATCAAACGCCAGAAGGCCTGCTTTTAGTTTCTTTCTCTAGATTCAAAAATTTGCCTGCTATTTTACTAGCAAAGGCTCTTGGCCTAACAAAAGATGCCGAAATTGCCTCGTTAATAAATAAGGAGTCTGAAGCTCTGATTGTAAACTTGTACGAGTTTGCCCCAATTCAAGACACAGAAACTGCACTCATGACAATTGCAGAAAAAATGGCCATCCAAGGAACAAAAAAAGAGATTCTCGACAGAGTTAAAGCAAGGCTCGATTCTACTTTCTTATCTCACATAGGCACAAAACCCGAGAACCGCAAAGAAAAGGCAATAACCCTGTGCAAATTGATAAAACATTTCCTAATTGCAAAAGAATTCAGATCCGAAAGCGACAAGGACCATTATGCGAACAAAAGAATAAGAATGAGTGGAGATTTGCTTTCAGATTTGTTCCGTGTAAATTTGACTATTTTCATAAGAGACCTGCAACACAACTTACAGAAAATAGCCCGCAAGAAGAAATTTTACTCGATAAAGAGCTTGGCCAAATCAACTTTATTTTCACACAGAATTGAAAGTGCCTTGGCGACCGGCTCCTGGATAGGCCAGCGAAGTGGAGTAACCCAAAACATGGACAAGACCAATGGTCTAGCTGTTTTATCTCAGCTGCAAAGAGTCGTGAGTCTATTACCTTCAGAACAAGAGAATTTCAAAGCAAGAACATTACATCCAACACACTACGGAAGGTTTTGTCCTATCGAAACCCCAGAAGGAACCAGCATTGGCTTGAGAAAAAACCTTTCGATGTTGGCAAGGGTGAGTACTATCCCAAAGAAGAACGACCAAGAAATCATAGAAATATTAGAAAAATCAGGATTAAAGGTTATTAAATAATAAGATAGAACAAGGTGAAATGCAAAATGGTAGATGTATTTTATAATGGGAGGTTTGTAGGAGAAGTAGAACAGCCAGAACAGTTTGTACAAACATTGAGGGAAAAAAGACGCGCAGGCGAGTTGCCTTTAGAACTGAGCATTCGCCATGACAAGACCTCAAACATAATCTTTCTTACAACAGATACCGGCAGAGTTCTGAGACCATTAATTGTAGTCAAAGAGGGCAAGCCCCTGTTGAAAGAAGAGCATCTCGAAGCGCTTGCCAGAGATGAACTGAACTGGGATGACCTAATTAACCTAGGCATTATCGAGTATATCGACGCTGCAGAAGAAGACAACTTGCTCGTTGCGATGACACCAGAAGAACTAACCCCAGAACACACCCATCTAGAAATTGACCCTATAGCAATGTTTGGCCTGATTACTGCACTAGTGCCCTACGCAAATCATGACCACAGCTCGAGATTGAACAGAGGCAGCAAAACACAAAAACAATCTCTAGGTCTTTATGCTGCCAATTATTTAGATTTGATAGACACCGATGTAAGTATTCTGCACTATCCACAGAAACCTTTAGTGAGAAGCTTTGTTTATGATACGATAAAGAATTTTTATCCAGCCGGGCAAAATGTCATCGTAGCAATAATGCCATTCGAGGGATACAACATAAGTGATGCCATTATAATAAACAAGGCCTCGATAGATAGGGGCCTCGGAAGAAGTACTTACTTCCGGCCTTACACTTCCGTCGAATTACATTATACAGGAAACTTGCAAGATGAGGTCTGTATTCCGAGTAAAGACACGTCTGGCTACCGAACAGAAAAATCTTATCGCTACCTAGAGGAAGACGGTATAGTATATCCCGAAGCCGAACTAGGAGAGGGAGATGTAGTAATAGGAAAAGTATCTCCTCCAAAATTCATGCTAGAAATGGAAGAAATCTCGCTAGCAAAATCGAGAAAAGAAAATAGTACAACAATAAGACAAGGCGAAAGAGGAATTGTAGATGCAGTTTTTATTACAGTAGACGGCGAAGGACATAAAATAGTACAAGTTAGAACGCGTGACAATCGAATGCCAGAATTAGGAGACAAATTTGCAACATGCCATGGCCAAAAGGGAGTCATAGGAATGATCGCGAATGAAGAAGATATTCCTTTCACAGCACGCGGCATCAAACCAGACATCATTTTCAATCCGCACAGTATTCCTAGCAGAATGACCGTAAGCTATTTAATAGAACTTCTTGCAGGCAAGACTGGCGCAATAAAAGGTTCTACTATAGACGGAACTGCGTTCATGGGGGAGAAAATTGAGGATTTAGAAAAATTTCTCGTTGAACTTGGTTTCAGACAAGACGGAAAGGAAACCCTGTATGATGGATTGACGGGCAAGCCCCTAGAGGCAAAGATTTTTGTAGGAAACATGTACTATCTCAAACTAAAATATATGGTTGCGAACAAAATACAGATGAGGGCAAGTGGCAAGATAACTCTCTTGACAAGACAACCTGTAGAGGGAAGAGCCAAGGGCGGGGCATTGAGACTAGGAGAAATGGAAAAAGATGCTTTGGTAGCTCATGGTTCATCGTTGCTCTTGAAAGAAAGATTCAGCTCAGATAATGTCGTTGTCCATATTTGCCCGAAGTGTGGTGCATTTGGAATAATGGACAAGCTACGCAAAAGAGAGATATGCCCGCTATGCAACAACAACAAACTCGAACCTATTGAAATATCCTACGCATCAAAGCTCTTGATAGAGGAGCTTATCTCACTACATCTTTTCCCTCGCTTCATCCTAAAAAATAAATATGAAGACTAAAAAACCAAAATGGTGATAGTCAAACAGGTCAAAGAAATTCAGTTTGCACTTTTTTCGCCAGAACAGATAAAAAAATTTGGTGCTGTGAAAATAGTTACACCAGAACTCTATGACATGGACGGCTACCCAGTCGACGGGGGCCTAATGGACTTGCGGTTAGGTGCTACTGGCCCTGGCATAAGGTGTAGAACTTGTGGGGGAATGTTAAAAGAATGCCCCGGACATTTTGGTTATATCGAACTAGCGAGACCTGTGCTACACATTAAATTCCTACCCTTGATCGAGTTGTGCTTGAAAAGCACTTGTAAGGAATGCGGCAGGATCCTCTTGAGCGAAGAAGACATAAAGCTCAAGAAGATCGAGAAAGCGAAAACAGCAAAAAAATGTCCATACTGTGGGGCAAAACAAGAAAAAATAAAGCTCGAGAAACCTTCTAGTTTTTATCTTGGTAAAACAAGGTTATTCCCAACAGAAATTCGTGAGAAACTTGCTAGAATAACCGACGAAGATGCCAGATTATTGGGGATAAATCCCAAATCTTGCCGTCCGGAATGGAGCGTTTTAACTTTGTTGCTTGTCCCCCCGGTAACTGTAAGGCCAAGCATCACTCTAGAAACGGGCGAAAGAAGCGAAGACGATTTGACGCACAAGTTGAGTGACATTGTAAGAGCCAACCAAAGACTATGGGAGAACTTGAATGCAGGCGCGCCTGAAGTGATTATCGAGGACCTGTGGGACCTATTACAATATCACGTTACGACTTTCTTTGATAATACAATCATGCATATTCCTCCTGCAAGGCATCGCAGTGGGCAGCCCCTCAAGACGATAACCGAAAGAATCAAGGGCAAAGAAGGCAGAATCAGACACAATCTTGCAGGCAAGCGTGTAAACTTCAGCTCTAGAACAGTTATTTCGCCAGATCCTTACATTGAACTGAATGAAGTAGGAGTTCCTCTGGAAGTTGCCAAAGTCCTAACTATTCCTGAGCGTGTTACAACACAAAACATAGAAACATTGAAAGAAGCTGTTAGAAAAACAGACTATCCTGCCGCGAGTAGCATCGTAAGGCCAGATGGTAAACGCAAAAGAATTACAGAAGAGTTAAGAGAGCAACTTGCAGAAGAAGTCTCCATTGGTTATCTTGTAGAAAGGCATCTAAGAGATAACGATATAGTGCTTTTCAATAGACATCCTTCTCTGCATAGAATGTCCTTAATGGGACACTATGTTAAAGTGCTTCCGGGTAGAACTTTCAGGATACACCCCGCGACCACCTTCCCATACAATGCAGATTTCGATGGCGACGAGATGAACGTGCATGCCCCACAAACAGAAGAAGCAAGAGCTGAAGCTAAAGTTTTATTAGACGTCAACCAACACTTGATATCCCCGAAAATAAACGCAAACGTTTTCGGATGCATCGAAGATGCTATAACTGGAATTTATCTATTAACTTCTGCAGAGAAAATTGACAGAGATATTGCAATACAACTTCTAGTTGCATGTGGGGTAAATCCAGAAACCCTAAATTTGAAAGAAAATGTATCCGGAAAAGAGGTATTTTCTGCATTGTTGCCAAAGATAAATTTCGAAGCACAGACAAAGGCTTGCAAAGGGCAAGGCTGTCCTTACTATGAACATTGTAAAAAAGAAGAATGTCCTTTCAATGCCTATGTTTCAATAAAAAACGGGAAGCTTGTAAGTGGAATAATCGATGAGAAAATTATAGGCGTAGAAACCAATACACTAACACGAGAACTCGATAGACAAATGGGCCGCCAAGAGACAATGTCTTTCTTGAAAAAGATATTTTTGTTGGGGGTATTGTACTTGACAAGGCATGGCTTTACAATCTCTCTCTCGGATGTAAAGACAACCGAGACAGCAAAGGAAGAAGTATCAAAAGTAATAGCAGAAGCCGAAAAGAAAGTAGAAAAAGTTATAGAGTCTTATTACAACAATACTCTCGAAATAATTCCTGGCAAAACCGCAGAGGAAACAAGAGAAATTAAAATTTTGCAGATTTTGAACGAGATTAGAACAAAAGCTGGAGAAGAAATCAAGAAAGTTATCGAAAAAGACAATCCCGCTTATATCATGACAGTGTGCGGTGCTAGGGGCTCATTACTTTTCTTGACACAGATGTCGACGCTCGTAGGACAACAAGCCTTGTGGGCCAAGAGAATTAACTTCGGCTACACAAACAGAACTCTTTCATTTTACAAAGAAAACGACTTTAGCCCGAGAGCTGGTGGCTTCATTTACTCGAGTTTCTTGAAGGGCCTCAAGTCCGACGAATTCTTTTTTACTGCTATGACTGGCAGAGACTCGCTTATGGATACTGCATTGAGAACTCCAAAGTCGGGCTACCTTTACAGAAGACTTGCCAATGCTTTACAAGATTTGCGAGTAGAATATGACGGAAGCGTCCGCGATTCAAATTCAAACATTATTCAATTCGAATATGGTGAAGATGGAATTGACATTACAAAAGAACACCTAGAAAACAATAAGATTACACCTGGGGAGGCAGTCGGCATCATTACAGCGCAAAGCTTTGGCGAGCCATCAACACAGATGACGCTCAATGTTTTCCACTTTGCTGGAGTTTCTGAAATGCAAGTCACAGTAGGATTGCCAAGATTAATAGAGATTTTCGATGCAAGAAAAGAACCCAGTACGCCTTCCATGGAAATTTATCTAGAGCGGGAATTCAACAACGAAGAAGATGCCAAGAAGATAGCCGCGAGAATAAAAGAAATAAAACTCGGGGATGTTGCTTCGGAAGTTATTATTGACTTCAATAACTCCAAGATAAACATAAAACTAAATAAAGAAATTTTGCGCGATTTGCACCTCACAACTGACAAAATAATTGCGGCATTGGAAGAAAAACATTTCAAAGCGAAGGCAATAGAAGATGGCATCTCCGTAAAAGAAGAAGAAAAGGATTTCAAGAAATTGCACAGGCTCAAAGAAAAACTAAAAGAACAAGTTGTAGCCGGAACCAAGGGCATCAAACAAATTCTTTTAACAAAAAGAGACAACAATTATGTTATCCTTACTGCCGGCTCAAATCTCGAAGAGGTTTTCAAAATAAAAGGCGTAGACAAAGAAAAAACTACAACAAACAATATCTACGAGATAATGAAAGTGCTTGGAATAGAGGCAGCAAGACAAGCAATTATTAATGAAGCAAAGAAGGTCATAGAAAAGCAGGGCATAGACATTGATGAAAGGCATATCAAACTTGTAGCAGATGCCATGACCCAAAGTGGCACCATCAAAGGAGTTACAAGAGTTGGTATCATCAGCGACAAGTCATCGATTCTTGCCAGGGCCTCTTTCGAAACACCAATAAAGCATTTCGTTAATGCTTCTATAACTGCTTCTACAGACCATCTCGTAAGCGTCATCGAAAATCTGATCCTTAACCAACCAGTTCCCGTAGGAACAGGCTTGCCTGGCTTATTGGTCAAAATAACCAAGCAAGAAGCATTGGCAAGAAGAAATTCAACAAAGGAAGAAGAAAAGAAGGCGAGAGAAGAAAAAGGAAAAATCAAATCAAAAAAAGAAGTAAAATAAAAATTTTAAAAGATAACCAAAAGACAAACAAAAATGTCAAAACTGACTGAAAATTTAACAAAAGAGCTCAAGGAAAGGAAAATAATTTATGGTAGTAAGGTCTCTCTAAAACAATTAAAAAAAGATAATGTAGAGAAAGTTTATCTCGCTATAGACTGTTCTCCCGAAATAGAAAAAAAGTTAAAAGAAGGCCACGCGAACATAGTCAAACTAGAAATAACAAAAGAAGCACTTAAAGATTTGTGCAAAGTGCCTTTCAATGTTTCAGTTATCTCAGTGCTCAAACAGAAGCCTGAAGAAGAACTCAAAAAAGAACAACAAAAACAGCAGGCAAACAATAAAGAAAAAACCAAAGAAGAAAAGCACAAAAAGGAGCCGTCAAAAAAGGAGTCAACCAAGTTGGACAAAAAGTCATCTAAAAAGTCGGAATAAAACAAAAAAAGCAAGGGAAAAAAAGTGAAAAATGAAAGTCAAACTCGATGTACGTTCTATACAATATATGAACCTGTTCGAGAGGGTAACTCACGTAAAATCAAAATACTGTTTCAATTATGATTCTACAATAGTTTTTGTAGTCCCAAAAGTTCTCGTGAGCAAGGCCCTTGGAGCCGGAGCCAAGAACATAGCAAAACTAGAAGAGAATTTGCATAGAAAAGTAAGGATAATTGCAAACCCGACAGGCATAAATGATTTGGAAAAATTTGTAAAAGCAATTATATTCCCTATCGATTTCAAGAAGATAGTAGTCGAAAATAACGAAGCCTATATATTTAGTATGCCAAGGACTAAAGCTGCAATTATAGGCCGAAACAAAACTCGTTTAGAAGCTCTTTCTGACATTCTAGAAAAGTTTTTTGGAATTAAAAAGGTAATCGTAAAATAAGATTTTCAAATGGTATACGCTCCAAGAGAGGATTCTTTCCTTTTGTTAAGGAACATGAGGGGCGTTATACTACCAAGACACAAAGTTAAGAGGGTTCTTGACGTTGGCACTGGCTCCGGAATTCTTGCAAAAGAAGCTGCAAAATTTTCGAAACAAGTCATTGCTTGCGATATAGATAAAGAAACCATAGAAAAATTAAAAAAAGAAAATAAAAATAAGAAAATCAAATTCATTTATTCAGATTTGTTTTCAAACATAAAAAACAAATTCGATTTAATCGTCTTCAATCCACCATATTTGCCTTCTAAGAAAATTAAGGACAAAGAAATTGACGGCGGCAAGAATGGCACAGAAGTCATAGAAAAATTCCTAGAAAAAGCGAAAGATTTTCTGAATAAAAATGGAAAAATCTTGCTTTTGTGCAGTTCCTTGAACAAGAACCTGACAAGACTTTTCAAAAAATATCGCTATAATTACAAAAAGATAGATGAAGAAAACTTGTTTTTCGAAAAATTGTACGTTTATGAACTTAGCAAGTAATGACAAGCAAAATTGAGCATAATCGCTGATATACAAGGCGAGGACGAAGTCCGAGAGTGCAACGTCCCTGAGCATAGCGAGGACGAGAAAATCAAGTTCGACGTAAGTAAGCAATATACACAAATATACAAGTAATTAATCAAATCAAAAGCAAGGGATCCGTAACAAAGTACTTATCAATTATCTTTTCGATAAATCCAAAATCTGTCAATTCTTTTAGAATTTATAGACATAATCGCTCAGCCTGTCCCATAATTCACTTTTTGGGCAAGTTTAGATTTTAAAATGCTTTTATAAGCCGATAAAGCAAAGCAGTTTTTAATTTCCTATCTTAAGTGCAGGTGGTGGTTTTACGGTGGATCTGAAAATTTTTAAAGTTTTAGCTTTTTAACTTTTGAAAGCTTATAACTTGAATGCCTCTGCAAAAACTTTTTTATTTTTTTCTAAGAATTCTGGCCTAAGCCTCTGTGTGATTGCTTTCCATACAATTTCTTTCTTCAGGGGCAAAAGTTTATTTTTCAAAGCATAACCCAACATAAAAATATTGCTCATGGATGTCTCGCCAACTAATCTCTCTGTTATTTTCGAAGCATCAACCACTTTCACAGATTTTACATTCTTTTTCATTTCTGAAATAAGAGTTTTAATCTCTAATGTTTCTTCCATGGGCCCGGGATGCAATGCAAAAGAGTCTGTCAAAACAACGCTTTTGTTTTTCGAAGAAAAATTCAAGACAAGCACTGCCCTCGCGGCTTCCAAAGCATCTAAAGCAATTATCAAGTTTGCGTTACCTTTCCTTACTAATGGTGAATAAACTTTTTTGCCAAATCTAACACAGCATTGCAAAGCGCCGAAGCGCTGAGCCAAACCATGCATCTCTGTTTGTTTGACATCAAAACCTTGCATAAAAGCCGCATTTGCAATAATCTCGGCCAAGCTAAGAATGCCCTGGCCCCCATAACCAACAATTACCAAGTCAAAAGGCCTTTCCATTATTTTTCTCTTTGTTGTTTTCATCTTTGCATGCAGTTTCGCCTTAGCATTTACTTTAACTTTTTTTCTTTTCATTTTTTTATTCCTTTTATTGAATTTTTTTGAACCGTATTCCTTTGCATAGCTGTAAACAAACTCCACAGCCCCAACACAAGTTGTGGTCTATGTAAATTTCTTTTTTCTTGGGGGTTTTTCTTATAGCCGGACAATTGAATTCTTTCAGTTGATCAAAACAGTTCATTACTTCCTTGCTATCGAAAACTTCGGCCTTTGGCACTTTGATACCTTTTCTCGCGAACTCCCGAACACTCAAAAGCCTGCACTTGCCTCGAGCAATTATGACAGAAATTCCTTCATGCGGATAAAGTTTCTTTACAGTATCTACAAATTCGTTAATGTTGAAACAATTGACAACCTTAACATTTGCATTACATGCTTTTGCTACCTCTTCCAAGGCTATTGCAGTGCCCTGTTCTTGCATTCCTGTAATGCCAACGGCCGGATTTGGCTGGTGCCCGGTCATTGCAGTGGTTCCATTATCCAAGACAATCAAAAGCAAATTATTCTTATTGTAAGTTGCGTTAATCAAAGCAGGGATGCCTGCATGCAAAAAAGTTGAATCGCCTACAAAAACAATTGGCTTCCCGCTGATTTTTCCAATAGTTTTGCCAATTCCTTCACTAATCCCAATGCCCGATCCCATAGAAACAAAAAAATCTTGCATTTCTATCGGTTTGTTGACGCCAAGAAGATAACACCCTATATCGCCCGAATAAATTCTCTTGTGCCAATCTTCACCAAGTTCTGTTAGCGCTCTTTTAACAGCCCAATAACTAGCCCTGTGGGGACAACCAGGACAAAGCATTGCATTTCTTCCAGGCACAACAACTTTTTGTTTGTTTTTTCTCTCGGGCTCATAAGACTCAGAAAGCTCAAGCTCTGGCAGTTCCTTGCCAACAAGTTTTGCTATTGTAGTTAAAACATCCTCGGGCCTATAAACGCTAACTCCTAACAAATCCTTGCCGTGAACCTCGATTCGATTGTTAAATTTACAAATGCGCTTTACTTCGTTTTCTAGTATTGGCTCAGTTTCTTCCAAAACGAGAACCTGTTCTGCTTTAGAGTTTTCTACAAACTTCCTTATTTTTTCTTCGGGCAATGGCCAAGTTAGGCCTATTTTCAACAAAGGCAAATCTAAGCCCAGTTCATCAAAGGCTTCGAGAGCATAATTATAAGAAACCCCGCAACAGATTATAGCCAAGTTTGATTCTTTCTTGCCAATTGAAAAATTAAAAGGACATTTTTCAGAAATCTCTTTGAGCTGTTCGATTTTTTTGTGTAAAAAATTGTGCTGCCCAGGATAAGATGAAATTTTGCTGCTCTTTACTTTCTTTATAATCTCAACAATGCCTGATTCAGTCAATGCTTTCCATGCCTTTTCATTGTTTTTTGTCCTGATCTTGCCTAGCTTTACAACTTCTGCAGCATGGCATACATGAGTTGTTAATCTCACAAGCACAGGCACCGAAAATTTCTCGCTTAATTCGAAAGCATATTTTATCATTTCTTTTGCTTCTTCTGCATTGCCTGGCTCCAACAAAGGAATGTGCGCAACTCTCGCAAATAACCTTGTATCTTCTTCTGCTTGTACAGAACTAGCGCAACCAATATCGTCGGCTACAACTATAACAAAATTCCCCACATTAAGATATGGAAAAGTCACGAAAGAATCCATGGCCACATTCAATCCATAATTTTTGAAAGAAACCATGGCTTTGTAGCCACACAAAGCCGCGCCGGCAGCAACCTCAAAAGCTACTTTTTCGTTAGTGCTGTACTCGAAGTAAATGCCGGTCTCTTTTGCAATCTTCGAAAATGTGTCGCCTATTTCGCTAGCCGGTGTTCCTGGATATGTCGTTGCCACAGCTATTCCTGCTTCCAAAGCCCCCCGAACAACTGCTTCGTTTCCAAGCAATAAAGCCCTAGTTTTACCTCCTTTTGCCAAGATATCACTCATAGCAATATAGAAAATTTTATATTTATAAATTCTTTGTAAGTCAAAGGAAAAAAAGAGGGGTGAGAAAAGAAGAAGAGAAGCGAAAGAAAGGCAAAACAAAGTAAAAGAGGAAAAAAGAAAAAAATGACAAAGCTATTAGAAAGACCCAATCTACAAAATTACGATAAAACCTACAGAACGTTTGAATGGCGTGATGCTGAATCTGCAATTGATTTTTTCGATAAAAAAAGAACAAAACTGAATATTGCTTATAATGCAGTAACGCGGCACATGTCAAATCCGGTTTTGAAAAGAAAAGTTGCATTACATTGGGAAAACGACAAAGGAGAACAACAAAATTATACATTCGAAGATTTAGAATTGGAATCAAACAAATTTGCAAATTTCTTGAAAAGATTGAAGATCAAGAAAGGCGACAGGTGTTTTATCTATTTGCCGAGAATTCCTGAACTTTATATCTCATTTTTGGGGATTCTAAAAGTTGGTGCAATTGCGGGAACATTATTTCCAGCTTTCGGCCCTGAAGGCATTGCTATAAGATTAAAGCGGGGCCAGGTTAAGCTACTAATTACAAACACCGAACTTCTCGAAAGGGTTCACAAAATAAAAAATTTACAAAATTCCTTGGAGTACATAATTGTCACAGATTCTAAAAAAATAATAAAAAGAAAGGGCTGGCAAGAAATTCCATACAAAGAAATAAAAAAAGAAAGTTCTCAATTCGATACTGTAAAAACAAATAAAGACGACGCCGCAATAATGTTATTTACTTCTTCTACTGCTGGTACACCAGTTGCCGGAATAGTTTTGCCACACAAGGCCCTAATCCAACAAGCAATTACAGCAAGGTGGGTTCTCGACCTAAAACAACAAGACATTTATTGGTGTACTGCCGACCCTGGATGGATAACCGGCATTGTTTACGGCATAATTGCGCCCTTGACTCTTGGCATCACAACAATTAGTTACGAAGGCCGCTTCGATGCTGACAAATGGTATGGTCTAATAGAAAAAAATAAAGTTTCTGTTCTTTATACTGCGCCAACTGCCATAAGAATGTTGATGGCTGCAAAAGTCAGCAAAAACAAGCTAAAAAAATTGAAGCACTTGAGGCATATTTGTTCTGTAGGCGAAACGTTAAATCCCACTGCGCTATTCTGGTGCAAAGGGACTCTCGGCTTGCCTATTTACGATACATATTGGCAAACAGAAACCGGGGCAATTGTTATAGCTAATTATCGTTGTATGCCTATAAAGCCTGGGAGCATGGGCAAGCCCGTGCCTGGAATAAAAGCTGCGATAATCGACGTAGACAAAGGAAAAGAGCTCAAAGCTAACGAAACAGGGATTCTTGCACTAGCGCCAGGATGGCCCTCGATGATGTCCCGAATCTGGAAACACCCAAAGCTTTACAAAAGTTATTTTATCAAAGATAAAAAAAGCAAAGAATGGTACATAACTAAAGACCTTGCTTACAAGGATAAAAATGGCTATTATTTTTTTGTAGGTAGGGCTGATGAAATTATAAAAACTGCTGGCGAGCGCGTGAGCCCCTGGGAAATTGAAAATGCTTTGATGCAACATCCCGCTGTTATGGAAACAGCAGTCGTGGGCAAGCCCGACCCTCTCAGGGGAGAAATCATTGTAGCATTTATAAAATTAAAGGATCCTAAACTAAAGCTTAAAGAAAAGTTGAAAGAAGAAATTGTCTTGTTCATAAAGAAAAAGCTAGCAGGTCATGCTTATCCTAGAGAAATTTATTTTGTAAATGAATTGCCCAAAACAAGAAGCGGCAAAATCATGAGACTAGTTTTGAAATCGTTAATCAGAAAAGAACCAATAAGCATGACAGCAATTGCCAACCCCAAATGCATAGATGAAATAAAAAATGAAATCTTAACTTCTGGCAAATTACCTAACAAATGAAATACAATCTGGAACTAGAAAAAGTTATCAAAAAAATAAAAGAATTGAAAGTAAAACGTATTTTGTTACAATTGCCAGAGGGTTTGAAGCCCGAAGCCTTTACAATAATTAATGAAATTGAATCAAAAACAAAAGCCAAATGCTTTATTTGGCTTGGCTCTTGTTACGGCGCTTGTGACTTGCCACAAGGACTTGAAAAACTGAAAATCGACTTGATAATTCAATTTGGCCATAGTTCCTGGCCTTTTTATTCAAAAAAATCTAGCGAATTAAAAAAATCAGGATAAGATTCTAAAAAAATCGTTCAGTTTCCTAGAATCAACCATATTATCAATCTCATCACCCTTGACAAATTGCGTTACAATAAATTTCGCTTTGTATTTTTTGCACAGCCTTGCGTTCTGTAAAATTCTACCAAGCCATGTTGCCCTATCTTTCTTTTCTCTAGCTAGAAACTCTGAAAAATTTTCTATTATCGTTTTGTCGTTGTTTCTTGCAATCTTACACAAAACATGGTTCATGCCAGAATTTCTATAGCTGGTATAGTCGAATTTTCTATTATATTCTGGCGATACAAGTGCCTTGACTTTTTTATGTTCAAGGGCCGCGCGATTTATTTTGTCATTAGTGCCCAAAACAAAAATGTCAAAATAATTTGCAGCCTTGTCGATTATCCTTCTAAGCATTTCAACATTTTCTGTTTTGATAAGTATTGCATTATAATCTTTAGTTTCTTGCTTCGTTATTTCCTCGATTTTTGATACTTCTTTAATAAAAACGACATCAAACCCAAAGGAAAGAACCTTTTCCTCAATTTTTTTATTTCTTTTGCCAAGAACAAAACACACCATTGTTTTCATTTTTTGCTTATTTTACAACAAAGAGTTTTGAATCTTTAACCTTGAACAAGCCAAGCCGAGCGCCAGCATCAAGCCACCCATGCGCATAATTCAGCGCAGCAAAGGCATTAACCAAATCTCCTTTCTCAGCAAACCACTTGGCATCTTCATAATAACGCGAAGCCATGTCCAATATTTCCTCTCTTTGTCTCTTTTCTTCTTGTCCCTTTTTGTTACTAATTGCCTTCTTTGCGATCTCAAGAGCCTCGCCAGTAATTTCGAAATATTTTTTCAATTTACTTTGGGTGATTATCTTTCCCCCCTCTTCACTGCTCATAAATTTTATAAACATTAAGCAATTTAAAAAGTTATGCAAACTGAATTCAAAATAAAAACGACAAAAAGAGAGGAAATAGTTGATATAACCCAAGAGGTTAGGGATATAATCAAAGAAAATAAAATCAAGGAAGGCTTGTGCCTTGTTTATGTTCCTCACGCCACTGCAGCACTAACCATAAATGAAAATGCTGACCCATCAGTTTGCCTTGATTTCCTCGGGGCCCTTGCCAGACTCGTGCCGCAAGGAAAATGGCAACACGACAAAATCGACAACAATGGTGCTGCACACATAAAGGCCGCGCTAATAGGCCCAAGCCTTACAATTCCAATCAAAGACTTTAGCCTTGCTCTGGGCACATGGCAGGGAATCATGCTCTGTGAGTTTGATGGCCCGCGGGAAAGAAAAATAATTGTCCAAATAATAAAAGAAAAATAAAAAACAAAGAAAAAAAAGAAAAAAATAGTAAAAAAAGAAAAGCAAAATGCAAAATGGCAAGACCAATTTTCATTGTTTTTGACGGAATTGATGGCAATGGCAAAACAACCCAGGCACAACTGCTCAGGGAGCATCTCGAACGTAAGGGCTATGAAATCTTCATGACATCGGAACCATCGAAAAATGAGTATGGCCAAAAAATTGAAAACATTCTAAGACGGAAAGAAGCAGCCCAACTTTCCAAAGAAAAATGGCTCGAGCTCTTTACTCTTGACAGGAAAGAAAATGTTCATGAAATTATAGGCGCGCTCAAGGAGGGCAAGATAGTCATATGTGATAGGTATTATTATAGCACTTTGGCTTATCAATTGCCAGAAGAAAAATGGCAAAATTATGCCTCAAAGTTTCTCAAGCCAGATATAACTTTCATTATTGATGTTTCTGCAGAAACCGCCATAAAAAGACTACAAGAAAAATATAAGGTCACGGGAGAGAAAAAGGCATATTTCGAAAAACTAAGAATCCTAAAAGAAGTCCGCAAGAAATTCTTGCTATTGCCAAACTATCTCAACGATAACATCAAGATTATAGAGGGCTCAAGAACAATTAAGGCCATAGCAGAAGACATAAAAAAAGAAATTGAAATTTTATTGAGAAGTTAGTGCAAGTAGTTTTTTATTTTTTATTCTATAGAAACTGCACTACTAGTAGGAATTCTCTGTAACACAGCTATAATTTCCTCATTATCAAATATCTGGAGATTTCTAGAAACAGAATAATATCCTAGCTTGCTGACCACTAAATTATAACAGTTGGTATAATGCCTCCCAGTAGCATCTTGATAAAATTCTTCTAAAATCTGTCTAGGGATGGTTCCATTGTTCTGCGTTTCGAATTCTTTCTCATTATTATAAATGTCTCTTATGGTAACACTGGCCCCCTCAATTAGATTGCCAGAAGAATCTTTTACAGAAACGTCAAGATACCACCTAACATAAACCTTGCCTTCGCCCTGTATTTTATTTTTATCAAAAGAAACATTTGTCAAGAATATACTAGAAAGAGGATATTCCGTTGTTATACAAGAATCCCCGCATAACAGCTCTCCATCGAAAAAAGAGTTATTACTAGATTGAAACGCATAAATTGCAACACCCGAATTTACAAGGTTATTGATAGCAGAGTTATTATTTGCATTGTAAATAAAAGCCAGTCCATTCGAAGCTGCCTCAATTTTGTTTTGCTCTAAAATACTATTTGTCGAGCCAGCAAAAGTCATTCCGACAGATAAAGAGTTTATCTTATTCCTGCGAACCTTTGTGTAGTCTGAACCATCCAAAAATAGTGCAAATTGATTGGCACTAATAGAGTTATCAAGTATAGTGTTATGCTTAGAAATATAAATAGAGATCCCATCATTGCTCTGATTCATCAGATTATTCTTAATGGTGTTATTGTCAGAAAACAAAGTCAAGTATATACTCGAATGTCTATCTGAACTAAACTCATTATTAGTAATATAGTTATTAGATGATTTTCTTAAAAAGATGCTCTCAAGATTTGAAGATAGATGATTGTTTTCAATTAAATTTCTATTACTATCCAAAAGAGAAATGCCCTCCCCGTTATTTTCTAAAAAATTATTATACAAATAGGAGTTATTTACATCCGCCAGTAAAATCCCGGGGTGATTGTTTTTTATTATAAGATTATTTACAGAAACGTTGTTGCAAGAGATCAGCCCTAACATTCCCGCATCCTCTGGAGCAACCAGGTTATTACAATTACCAAGATAGTAATAAACTGGTTTGTTGTCCACAAGGTTAGTTGTAGATATATTATGAATATAATCTTCCTTGTCTGCCCCAGCAATATAAAGATTGTTTGTATTATTTTCCATAAGATTAGCTTCTAAAACACTTTCTTGCGAAGAAAACAAAACGATCCCCCTATTATTTCTAACAAGGCTATTGTTTTCTAGTATGTTATTCCTAGAGCTATGGATAGTTATGCCATCTTCATTTTCCAATGCGAGATTATTTTTCAGGATATTGTAGTCTGCTCCAGTCTGAAGATAAATTCCAGAACCCCTATTTCCTTTAAGAGCATTTTCTGCTAAAAAATTATATTGTGTTGACTGGCTAAACCCCATCAGATGTATTCCATAGTACTCGCTTGATTCTATGCTATTTGCCAAAATATCATTGTTAGAAGAATCCATAAGATAAATGCCGTAGTTGCTATAATTAATGCTATTATTTTCAATTTTATTTCCGTAAGAATAAACCATATAAATGCCAATCCCATTAGATACAAAAATATTATTTATCAACGAGCTGTTTGATACCTGTTCGACAAAAATAGCTTGTGCAAATCCAGAGATAACACAATTTTTGATTGTGTTCCAAGATTTATTTTGTAGTTTAATCCAGATACTGCCAGGGCTGCCTTCTACACTATAGCCCTGACAATTGAATGTTTTATTATTGAATCCTTGGGGGTTATTTATACAGACCCCCTCGTATTTCGTCAAGTTACTAGTTAAAAACACTTCCGAACACAAAGAATTATTTAATCTGGATTCACATTCTTCACAGCTAGAACAAGAACAATTTATGACGTCTGAAGTAGTTTTGTAGTGTTGTTTAAAAAGTGAAGGCAAAAGCTCAAAGGAGATACTAGCGGCTTCGCTAGAAATCAAAAGTAGAAGAAAAGAAAGAGTGAGTACAAAAACGAAAAAATGATTTTTTGCCATATTTTAACAAGAAAAATTCACTTTTAAATTTTACCTGTTTTAAGAAGAAATCAATGATATTTAAAAAATAAAAAAACAACTACAATTATACGGCATCAGCCGTGAATGTCCATGTGTCTGTTTTTGGTCCGGTTGGCGTATTCATAGAAACTTGTAGATAACAACCGATACTTACTTCATCATCTCCCTGACTCCCGCCTCCATGGAACAGTTTGGTACACATCGTCTTTGGTGTCTTGTCCATTTCTACGCCAGGATAGTCGGTTAAGTTACCAACACAACCATGTACATAAGTAAATAAATCATGGAAAGACCATGCCCTGTAGTCTATATAAGTACCGCCTCCAAAGAACTCTGTCTTGTTTTTTCCAGAAGTTACATTCAAGCTTACATTCTGGTTGCCATCGTTCCTAACAATTATACTATTGCTAGTTCCAGTACCATTCCAATCAATGACAGTACCATTACTTGCAAGTATGGCATAATTTGCTCCAGCCTCTACATAACCAGAGCCAAAGTTACAGTCAGTCGCTGTTACATTAATGTTCGTGAAGTTTGTTATGCTCAAGTTGACATATCCATACTCTGCATAGCCAGTTACTGTAGCCAATTTATTAATTCTGTCAGTTGCCATCCATATCCCTGCAATACCCACAACAAGAGTTATCACCAATACCACGGCCAAAAAATTGTTCGAAATCTCCATTTTTTGCCCTCCTTTCAACTTTTTTGTTATTTGATTTATTATTTGATTAGCGTGATTCTATATCGCTAAATCGAATGTTCACGCGCTGCTCTTTATATCGATTTAGACTTTAGCATATATACCCTCTCTATTCCCTTCCTTCTTTGTGGTTCTCTATTATTTTGCGCAATAATAAAAAGACGGCCTAAGCCCTAGTAATCCTCAAAGCCAAGAGCCAAGGCAAGGAATTAGCTAGGTCTTGGCAAAACCGTCAGTCTGACGTTAGCCGTCCCAGTAGCAATTCTAGACTGCGGATTCTCTACTATAACACTTACATGTCCATAGCCAACAGGCTTAGACACTGCTTTTGCAATAGCCTTGTCTACTGTATTAAGCAAGGTCCATGTCCCGATAACTGAAACCAAAATTGTAGCTACAATAAGAACCGCAATGATTGTTTTTGAAACTTCAGTCATTTTTCACCCTTTTTTAGTTTATTTAATTTAACAATAATAAAAAAAGCCTATATTTAAATGTTTCGTTCTTAGAGCGAGATTATTCGTCGGGGAATAGGAAAAATGTCGTTACTGCTAGTTAAGACTATCGTCAATTAATAATTCAAGAAAATCAAGAATTAAGTTTATTCTGCTTAATTTTCATGTAGAAATAGATAACTATAAGTAAAATCAAGACAACAATCAATATAAGAATCAACAAATCCACTAGCTTGAATTTAAACTTAGCTTCTTGGGGGGCGGCCCCTCTAGGCTCTTTACTTACTTCTCTAAGCTCCTCGCTGCTTTCAAATTCGACGAATTTTATCTCTATCTTGTCTTTCTCTAGCATTATCATCAATTTCTGTTCTTCTGTCTTGTTGTTATAATACAGAACAAGCTTGCCACTATAATTGCCCAGCTCAAGTCCTTTAGTATCCCAAAATGCTGCCATAACGCGCTTGTTTTCTGGGCCAATCTCTTCGGTTGTAGAATTAAACTGGCTTCTCAGAATTTTGCTCTTGTCATAAACTGAAATGGTTGAATAAGCTTTAATTGTCTGATTTGTTGGATTAAATACTTCGATTTCTATTTTTGCATTACTATTTGTATAATTCTCGACGTATATCTTCGTGATATTTGGCTTTTCTTCTGTGATGTTCGTTGTTGCTATCGAGGAAATCTCTGTTATGACAAAAATTTGTTGTTCGACAGCCAGGTTCAAATTAACAGTGCCACTGCCGTTCTGATTAACCTCGACAACCTTAAGTCTTGCCTTGACACCAGAAGGGCCTAGTTCATAAGGACTAGAAGGAAAAACAATTTTATATTTCAGGGTTTTTTGTTCTTCACTCGCGCCAAAAACAAGGGAAGTTTCTTCCAAAATAATTCTGTTTGCCATTTCTCCTTCTGCAACTACAGAAACATTCATTGCCTTATGCTCTGTATTGACAATCGTCAAACTCAGAATTTTCTCTGCATTGGGCTCAAAAAACAAGGTGATTCTGCCAGGAGTCAAGCCAAGGGCGCTTACATTCGGAGCCAAGACAATCAAGGGGAGTAGGGCTACAACTAAAACTACAACTACAATGCTTCCATTGCAAAATACCCCTTCTCTTCTACGACTCCTACTCATTTTCTTTGTGTTTCCTTTTTCTTTTTTTATTTATTGAATTTTTGAAAGCATTGCTTATTCCGGCACGTCCTCGAAAGTGCCGGTCAAAGTTATATTCGAGCTTTTTGCTCCTGGTGGCTCATAATTCAAAGGAGCGAGCTTAATGTCCAGCTCTGCGCTGTCATTGGTGTCAGTATAGTTAAATTTATTCAAAACATTTGAACTCGTTGATCCTATAGGAACATTCGTCCAGTTTACAATACTACTCGCCCAGTCAAACGAATTTTGCTCGAGATAGTCAAACTTGTACTGATAGCTCTCGTTCGTAGTTGGGGTAGCACTCCATAATTGCGTTCCAAAAATGCTAACATTAACATAGCAATTCCCGTCATTCTGGAAAGAAATTGGCCATGGCGAGTTGTCTGTAGTGTCGTTGACTGTGCCAGGCGCCATATCACCAAAGTCTGCTGTAGCGTTTATCATGCTCAATGCAACTAGCGAGTCAATGTATACTGTAAAAATAGAGCTTTCCGGTCCGTATTCTAGGCCGTCCCATGCCTTGACTTTCCATACATAATATTCTAAAGTGTCCCAGAAATTTTTCAAATTAGTTTCTGGCGTGTAGTTCGTGGCAGTAAGGTTTTCAACAATTCTCTCGTCCTGTGGCGAGCAAGATTCTACAGGCTCAGAAACATCACAGTGCAAAATCCAAACATATTGTATTGGATCTCCATCGGGATCTGTAGCAGAAGCCCAGCTAAATAAAGGAGTCCTATTAGTTGTGTGCGTGCCATTTTCAGGCAACTCCAGCGTTACTTGTGTCGGCAACCTGTTTATCTTCAAAATCCTTGTTTCAGTACAGTTGCTGTTGCCGGTTTCATCTTCAGCACAAGCATAATACTCGTAAATTCCACTCAAGTTCGTAAAGTTATTCTCGAGTCGATACAAGCCATTATTGTAAGAAGCATTAATTTCCTGTTCACTCAAAACTCTCGCGTAAACCCTGAACTCGTCAATTGTCCCGTTGAGATAAGCGCTTCCGCTATAAGATCCAATAATGAAATCAGTAAGAGTTGGAACATTCAAATAGCCAAGAGAAGTATCATTAGCATCAAGAACGCCATTGACATAAATTTTTCTTTCTCTCGAAACATTGTCCCAAGTAAATACCAAATGCCACCATTGCCCAGGAGCCAGTTCAGTATTGCCCATAAGGTCGTCATAATAAAAGCTGAACATTGAAACGCGCTGCCTTCTCAAAATATGTAAATACTCATCAATATCAAAGCCCTGTTTTTCTGCTATGGCTCTGTCATCATAACTATCGTCGTTAAAGTAAACCCAAGTTTCAATACTGAAGCTGTGATTTCTGAAAACCGAGCTCAAACTATTAGCATTGCCACAAGAAACATAATCGCCATCGCCATCAAGCGCGAGAGCATTTCCTCTTTTACCCAACATTGTAAAGGCCGCATTGTCATTAAGAACACAATCATTGTCCCAAGTGCTGTTGTCTTCTGCGATACTGCCAGAATCCTCATTGAACTTCCAGTAACCTCTCAAACTACGATTCCAGTCAATGTAAGCGCCATGCTCGTTGCTTTCTTCAACACTAACATTGACATAAGCCCAGTTCTCTGTGCTTTTGTTTCTTGTGTTGTTTCCTGGTGTTGGAGCAATAAAATAAATCAAAGGAGCTGTTGAATCTAAAGTGAGATTAACAAGCATATTTGTAGTCAAGTTAACTTTTTCGATAGGACTCTGAGGATTTTTGCTTGCCTCCATGCTATAGTTAGTATAATAAAACTTGCCCGTAGCATTCTCGAAATATTCTGTAACGTTTTGTCTTGTAATAAAGCCGCTAGAGTTTGTTTGTTCAGTAAATGTTAAAACATTATTGTTGTCCCAAGCCGAGACGGTTGCATTGTCGACAGCAGTGCCGTTGCTGTAGTTAACATAAACATCGAGATACCACTTGACATAAAGCTCGCCGCTTTCTACATCGTTGCTTATGTAAATGCTGCCCTTATCAAAAGAAACATTCAAGAAAGTCAAATTGAAATTTTGGCTTCCTTCAAGAGCAACCACGTTGACATCCTTGACACTCGAGTTTGTTATGCTTGAATCAAAAACAAGGTTGTTTGTACAGCCAGTCATATAATTCAAGTCAACATAGACGCCGTAATCGTTATTATCGATTGTAGCGTCATACACAATATTGTCGTGGCAGTATCCTTCTTGATTGTCCATGAAACTCAAGCCCTTCATGTTCGAGTTTAGGCTATTGTTCCAAACAATATTGTAGTTTCCATTTATCAAAATCCCCGAATCGCCATTGTTGTCTGCAATATTATTGTAAACTTCGTTGTAAGAAGAAGTGCCTCCGAGCCTTATTCCTGCCACCCCATTGTAAGAAGCATTGTTGTTGTGGATTGTGTTGTTGTTTGCCCCCGCAAGGAAAATCCCCCACTCCTCACAAGAATAAAATTCATTGAACGACACATTATTGTTTTGGCTTGCTGCGAGAATAATTCCGTCGTTGGTGTTTGTTGGTCCTGAAGCGCTAGAGCCATTGACAAAATTGTAAAACACTTTGGCATAATTGCTGTTGTTCTGCAAGAAGATCCCATAAGTATCTGTTGCCTTAATCGTGTTTGTGCTTATGTTGCTGTAGTTGCTTCTGCACAAAGTTATGCCAGATTCTGTACCATTATGATTAGTCAAGCCTGACTCGCTCATGTTGCCTTGGATTGTGTTGTTGAAAATCGTGGCATTGTT